>Ga0224525_1000082_pt1 | contig 49800 bp, 37 predicted proteins | sample CFST100metaG_FD_179874 | JGI IMG/M metagenome (GOLD analysis project Ga0224525, IMG submission 179874) | Peat soil microbial communities from Stordalen Mire, Sweden - C.F.S.T100 | ecosystem: Environmental > Terrestrial > Soil > Wetlands > Peat | place: Sweden: Norrbotten County, Stordalen Mire...
TTGGTTTTTAGGCCCAGATGGCGGTCCACGGCCTTGAGAGCCTCGAGCAGCGGTGAATCGACGGGCAGACGCGCGGCGGGCCGGTCGCCAATCTTGTCGATGGCAAAGGCCAGATGGCCGCGGCTGTCCGCTGCCGCTGCTTTTGCTCGCGTGTTGCAGCGCGTCACGGCGTTTTCTACGGCGCGGCGCAGAGCGGTTTCCAGATGCAGAAGCTCGTCCGGGCTGGTGGAGCGGAAATCGATGGCGGCCTGCGCGCTTTCGGGGATTGCATTCACGCTGGCGCCGCCGGAGATCGTCCCAACATTGAACGTGGTGCGCGGCTCGACCGGCAGCGGCATTTCGGCCAGGGAAACCAGAGCCGCGGCCAGCGCGTCAATCGGGTTGGGCGTTCCCGCATCGGTGAAGCTGTGCCCGCCGGGGCCGGTGACTGTGACCCGGAAACGGCGGCTGCCCAAGGCCCAGGTTACGGCCGAGTCCGCGTCCGCGCCGTCCAGAACAATGTGCGCGAGAATGCGTCCGGCCAGAGCGCTTTGGTTGTAGAGGTGGCGCACGCCGCGCAGATCGCCTTCGCCCTCCTCGCCCACGTTGCCCAGGAAGAGCAGCGGTGCGGGCAATTCCACCTGAGATTGAATCAGCGCATGGGCCAGAGCCAGCATTCCCACCACTCCGGCAGCGTTGTCGCAGGCTCCGGGAGCCGTGAGCAGGTCGCCCTCGACCACAGGATTCAGCGGCGTCGCGGCCGGGAAGACCGTATCCAGATGCGCTGAAAGCACGACCACCGGGCCGGTGCTCTCCGGCGGCAATGTGGCGGCCAGCAGCCAGCCGAAGACGTTGCCGGCCTCGTCGGTTTCCACACGGCTGAGTCCGGCCTCGGCAAAGCGCGTGGCCATCCACGCGGAGCGCGCCTGCTCGCCGAAGGGCGGCGCGGGAATGGCGACCATCTCCGCCTGCCAATCCATGATGGTTTTGGGGTTGCCATGCAGCCAGGCAAAGGCGGCGTGAACTGGCCGTTGAGCGGCCAGCGCCGTTACGCAGGAGAAAGCCGAGTTGGAGGAAAGAAACGCCATGCGAATGGTTTCAGGGTAACAGGGAAGCGCAGGGAGAAAGCGGCGCTCACTCATGCTGACGGAAGCCATGTTGTTAAATTACCCGCCGCTGAGACGGCGCAGAAGTGGCGATTGCAGATTGCGGCGTCCGTCGGCGATTAGATGGATGATCACTTCGTTGCCCATAATTTCATAGATCACGCGATACGGTTTGAAAAAAACCTGCCTGAATTCACCCTCCATGTTGCGGGGCAATTCAGGCGGTCGTGAGCCTCGATGAGGCAAAGCCGCGATACTCTTAGCCGCTTCGTTCAGCCGGTCAAGCACATAATCGGCATTCTCCAGTGAATCATTTTCCGCAATCCAGGTGTGAATCTCTTCAATATCCCGCCAAGCCGCCCGAGTGACGCGCACCGAATAGGTCATCGTGCCAGCGAAGCCTCGTTGCTTTCCGGTTCTTTGCCATCCTCGCTTTCAAACGGTCCATTGTTGATGGATTTCCGTCCGCGAATTTGATCGATGACCTCAGAGAGCGGATAGGTCTGGCCTGCCTTGATCTCCTTTTCGCCGATAGCGAGGATTTGCAGCAGAGCCATTGTTTCCTGCGACTCCTCGTAGGAACAAACATCCACCAGCACCGCCCGCGCCTCGCCGTTCTGGGTGATGATGATCGGCTCGCGCTCTTCCGTGATGCGGTCGAGAAGTTCGGCCGCGTGAGCCTTTACATAGCTGATGGGTTTGATCTGAGTGGAATAACGCATAAAAACCTCCAAACCGTTATTGATCTAAATATAGTTCTTTTATGGGTCCGAATAAAGACCTTATTTGGTAGATACTTGCAAAATTTTCTTCGGACTGAAGATATGTGTCAGGGCACGACTGGTAGGTCAGGGCTTCAGCCCTGAATGCCAGTCGTGCCCTGACACTTCTTGCAAGCTTTATGGAATTTTGCAAGTGGCTCTCGGTTTTATAGCCGGATTACTCCTCGTCATACTCCACCGAACAGAGGAATAGCCCTCGCGCTGGGGCTGTCGGCCCGGCTGCGGCACGGCTGCGGGCGGCCAGAATGCCGGGGATTGCGTCCGCGCTCAATCGTCCGCGGCCCACTTCCACCATGGTTCCCACCAGATTGCGCACCATGTGATGCAGAAAACCGCTGCCGCGGACGCGGTAGACAAGCAGTGGCCCATCTGCGGACGTTTGCTCTTCCCATCCCGAGGAGTAGATGTTCCGGATGGCTGTCTCCGGCGCCGGGGGCGATTTTGCTCCTTGGTCAAAATCCGGGGTAGAAGCCAGGCTGCGGGCTGTCAGATCGGGATCGACGGCGGCGAAACTCAAAAAATCGTGTTCACCCTCGAAGAGCCGTGCAGCGCTTTGCAGCGCTTCCAAGTCGAGACGCCAGGGGCAGGCGTAGACGTAACGAGCCAGAAAGGGCGGGCAAATCTCATTCTGGAAGATTCGGTACTCATAAGTTTTGGCCACGGCGGAGTGCCGCGCGTGAAAGGCGCTATTCACCTTCCGGGCCTCAAGAATCCGGATCGACAAGGGGAGAGTCCGGTTGAGGGCGCGTTGCAGGCTTTCGGCCGGAATTGGAGCAGCGAGCGCGAAACTGGCTACCTGGGCAAGCGCGTGAACCCCGGCGTCGGTGCGTCCCGAGCCTTGGGGCAGCGGCGACTCTCCGGTAATTCGCCCGAGAGCGGCTTGCAGTTCGCCCTGAACGGTGCGCTCGTCCGGCTGCACCTGCCAGCCGCGAAACTCCGTGCCGTCGTAGGCCAGGGTCAGTTTCCAGTTCTGGAGCGCGGGCGCGGGTTGGGCGTTTTTGGGCACGGTTAGTTGATAATAGAGTAGACGACCATGCGGGAACGTGCGTGCGCAAGGCGGCAGTGGGATATACTCGGCTTTTTGAGCGTACAGAGGCCGGGTAGCGGAGAACGGCGAATTTCAGAACAAAATAGGTCACTTTCTGGAACGAACCGGGAGCCGCGCGCGTATTGACAGCCTGACGGAAAAATTGTCCCCCCTCGCAGCAAAAGGGAATTGTCTTGAAAAATCACAATTTACGTCTGGAGAAGCTCTTCGGACGTCTTTGAGAATGACCGCCCAGATGCCTTGGCAATTCCCAGAGAAGAACCCTGTTGTGGAGAGAAAACATGCAATTGTTTGGTTCAAATGTGTTTGAGAAGCAACAGGAGTCCGCGCGTGCTTCTCGCGGACTGGCAGGCAAAGGGCTGTGCTCGCTTACGGCGATCATGCTGGCGTTGGCGGCGGGATCGGGATTTGCGCAGCAAGCGCCGGGAGCGGGAGCAAAGGCTCCGGAACGCGAGGCTTCCGAACTGCCTTCGGCTCCCGCGGTGATGCTGACTGAACCATTGAATCTGCGCCCGGGCGCGCGGGATTTTTCCAAGCCCGCGGCCAGGCTGTGGGGCAATCCGATCAATATGTACCGCCCGACTTCAGTTGGCAAGGCGAGCTTTGCCAATTCGGTGCGGCTGACGGATCTGGTGAAGGGCGGCAAGGTATATCTGAGCCTTTCCGATGCTCTTGCGCTGGCTCTCGAGAACAATTTCGATATCGCCATTGCGCGCTATAACCTAGACATTGCGGATACGGATATTCTGCGCACCCGCACCGGAGCGGAACCGCTGGGCGTCTCATCCGGCCTGATTACCAATACGCTGGGTGGTTCCTCGTCGATCTTGACCACGGGCGGAGGGCCGGGCGGAACCACGGTTGGCTCGGGCGGCGCCGGTTCCGGCGCGTCGGGATTGACGCTGACCACGGCGGGTGCAGGCCCCACGCCGGAGAGCCTGGAACCGTCCGTTACCGGAGCGATCCAGTTTGATCGCGACCGCGCGCCCTCGACCAGCCTTTTTTCCGGAGGCACCAGTTCGACCAATACCTACGATTTCACTTACAACCAGGGCTTTGTGACGGGCACGAAATTTCAATTTGACTTCAATAACACCTATGCCAGCACCTCCAATTCGTACACGCTGTACAGCCCCGAATTAAGTTCGACCTTCAAGGCGACCGTGACCCAGCACTTGCTGCAGGGGGCCGGTATCTGGGTGAACAAGCGCTTTATCTATCAGGCGCAGAACAACCGGCGCATTACCGATTCCTCCTTCCGCCAGCAGATTCTCTATACCGTCAATCAGGTGGAGACCATCTATTGGGGGTTGGTGCAGGCCTATGAGGATGTGCAGTCCAAGCAGCGCGCCCTCGAACAGAGCACCAAGGTGGACAACGACGACCGCAAGCAGTTGGAGATCGGCACTGTGGCTCCGCTGCAAGTGGTGCAGGACGACTCGGCCGTGGCCAGCGATAAGCAGGCGCTGATCAGCGCGCAGAGTTCGCTCAACTATCAGCAGCAGATCATCAAGCAGGCCATCGCCCGCAACCTGAACGATCCGGCGCTTTCGACTGCTCCCGTCATTCCCACCGACCGCGTGACCCTGGAAGAGATTCCCGAGGAGAAGCAGCCGGTCGAGGAACTGGTCCAGCAGGCCTTTCAGCAGCGTCCAGAGCTGGAGCAGGCCGTGCTTACACTGCGCAATGATGAAATCACGCTGAAGGGGGCGCGCAATGCACTCTTGCCGGCCTTCGATATTTTTGGCTACTTGGAAGGCCAGGGAATTGGCGGCTCCATCAACTCAGAATGCAAGAATTCCAAGTACTACACAGCGGCAGAGTGTGCGGCGGCGTCGACTGGCTATGGAACGGCGCTGGACCACGCCTTCAACAATTCAGGCCCCGATAAGGGCATTGGCTTCAGCTTGCAGATTCCCCTTGGCAACAAGTACGCGCAGTCGGTGCAGGCGCGCTCACTGATGGAGTATCGTCAGGCCGAGCTGCGGCTGGAGCAGGAGTACACGCAGATTCGCATGCAGGTGGTGAATGCGCAGTTCGCTTTGTCCAACGACCGTGCGCAAGTGCAGGCCGCCATCGCCGCCCGCGATTATGCGCAGCAGAGCGTCGATGCCGAAATCAAGAAACTGCAACTGGGCGCTTCGACCGAGGCCAATGTTCTGTTGCAGCAAAAGAACCTGGCCACGGCCGAGGACAACCTGATTGCCTCCAATGCCGCCTATGCCAATGCCCGCGCCAGTCTCTACCAGATTACGGCGACGACTCTGCAGCACTACGGCATCAACTTGAATGAAGCGGCTTTGGGCGACGTGAAGGCCGCGCCGGTTGTTCCCGGCGTCTCGCCGGTCAAGAATACCGGGACGGCGGCCACTCCGGCGGCCAGCAGGTAGAGCGTTTCCGGATATGGAGTAGACCGTAATTTTGCTGGGTTCCCATCCATTCCGCAGAAAACGCCGAATGGATGGGGCACGAAAGTCTATAGCAAAAGAGAAAATGCTCTGATCCTTATGAAATGACTGGATGCTGGGTGCCCCAGGTCCCGATTTTGGGAGCTGGGAAGGTATGAACTCAAGGTACTTCTTCATCCTGTCAGAGACCTCGAGCATTCCGAAAACGCTCTACCGCTCCGCAATCCCATCGAGCAGATGGAAGAACTCCGGAAAGCTGATCGCCACCGATTCTGCCCCCTGAATCAGCGTTTCTCCTCCGGCCCTGAGCGCAGCCACGCTGAAAGCCATGGCGATGCGGTGGTCGCTGCCTGAATCAATTGCCGCGCCATGCAGTTTCTGGCCGCCGGGCACATCCAGGCCGTCTTCGAACTCCGTGACTTCAGCTCCCATGGCGCGCAGATTTTTCACGGTCAGCGCAATTCTGTCGGATTCCTTTACGCGCAACTCCTGGGCGTCGCGGATGCGGATGCCGCCGCGGGTGTAAGGGCCGATGGCGGCCAGCACCGGCAGTTCGTCAATCAATTGCGCGGCCAATGCGCCGTCGATGGTGGTTGAGCCCAGCCCTTCATCCGGCGAGGAAATCCGCACCGTACCCACCAGCTCCGCGTTTTTCTCTTCAAGGTCAAGAACGCTGACATGAGCGCCCAGCGCGGTCAACACGTCCAACAACGCGGCGCGCGTGGGGTTCAGCCCGAGCGATTCAAGCTGTAGCGAGGAGCCGGGAAACAGTGCCGCCGCGCAGAGAAAAAACGCCGCGGAGGAGATGTCGCCCGGTACGGCGGCGTCAATCGCGTGCAGCTTTTGCGGTCCGGCAATCGACACCGCGTCCGCCGTGCGCGTCAGTCTTGCGCCGAAGGCCTGCAACGCCAGTTCGCTGTGGTCGCGCGTGCGCACGGCCTCGCGCACCGTGGTCGTGCCCGCGGTCTGCAAGCCGGCCAGCAGAATACAGGTTTTTACCTGCGCGCTGGCTACCGGCATGGTGTAGTCAATGGCCTTCAGTGCGCCGCCTGCGATGGTCAGCGGCGCATGGCCCTCGGTGAGCGTCAACCGCGCACCCATCGCCTCCAGCGGCTTCTGAATCCGCCCCATGGGCCGCCGCGAAAGCGAGGCATCGCCCGTCAGCGTAAAGCTGCCCTGCTGCGGAGCCAAAAGGCCCGAGATCATGCGCATTGTCGAGCCGGAGTTGCCGCAATTCAAGGGCGCGTCCGTTGGCGTCACGCATCCGCCCACGCCGGTGACTTCCACCGCGCCATTTTCCATCCGGCGCACCTTCGCCCCCAGCGCTTCCATGCAGCTTAGCGTCGAGGCGCAGTCGGCCCCGGTCGAAAAATTGGTAAACCGCGAGGTCCCCTGGGCGAATGCGCCCAGCATTCCGTAGCGGTGGCTGATCGATTTGTCGCCGGGCAGGCGCAGAAAGCCAGTAACATTTTTTGCCGGGCGGATGATGCGTTCTTCTGTGGATGTGTGCAAGGCGGCTCCGTAGGAGGTGAACTCTGATTCAAGTTTATCGTGACCGTGCGGCAGGGAATTGGGAGCAGGGAACAGGAACTGGGGACAAGGGGCTAGGTCGCTGACAGGATGAAGAGGTCCCTTGAGTTCGTGGTTTCCCACATCTCAAAATCGAGATGTGGGGCACCCGGGGTTGGTACAACTTTAAGCTGTCAGAGACCTAGAAACTGTAGAAAAGCTATAAAAGGCTATAGATAGATGGAGCTATCCCACTTTAGGCACGATGGAACTGTGCCGAAAGTGGGGCACCCGCTTCAATGGGTGCTCCGCTATTCCTGATCCCTGATCCCTAGTCCCTGTCTTCACCGCACCTTGAGCACCACAATGGTCTCATCGTCGAAGCGGTCCTGGTCGTCCAGAAAGCGGCTGACGTCGGCCAGAATCGTGTTGGCAAGCTCTTGGGCGGAGTGGTCGCGGTGGCCGCGCAGCAGGCTGAAGAGCCGCTCCTGGCCATACATCTCTCCCTCTGCATTCTCCGCGTCGAGGATCCCATCCGACACAAAAACGATGGCGTCTCCCGGCTCTGTGGATAGGCTGAGTTCCTCGTAGGTCACGTCGGGAAACAGGCCCAGCGGAAAGCCCTCGGCGCGTATTGTCGCCGACTGTCCGTGGCGGCAGAAGATGGGCTGCACCGCGCCCGAGTTGGCCACTTGCAGGGTCCGGCTCTCGTCGTTCCACAAGGCAAACAGCATGACCACATACTGCGATTCAAGTTTCCGCTCCTGCAGCGCGCCGTTCAGATGCGCCAGCATCCGGGCCGGTTCCGGATGGCGCTGCGCCGCCGAGCGCATGATGCCGCTCACCAGCGCCGCAAACAGAGCCGCCGGCGCAGCCTTGCCGCTCACGTCGCCCAGCACGATGGCGGTGCGTCCGGGGCCGTAATCCACAAAGTCGTAGAGGTCGCCGCCGATTGAACGCGCGGGCAGAAAGCGCACGGCCATTTCGGCGTGAGGCATTTCCGGCGCTGTTGGCGGCAGCAGCCGCAACTGCACCTCGCGCGCCATGGCGATGTCGCGCTCCAGTTGCTGTTCCTGGGACTGTACGGCCTGGTAGAGCCGTGCATTTTCAATGGCGATGGCGATCTGCGCGGAGAGCGTGGTCATCATGCGCGCGTGTGTTTCATTGAAGAAACCGGCGCGCGTGTGCTCCAAATCGAGCACGCCGATGACGCGCCCCTTGTGAAACAGCGGCACAATCAGCTCCGAGCGGGTTTCTGGGTTCAAGGCCACATAGCGCGGGTCCTTGCGCACGTCGGGCACATTCACCAGCCGCCACTCGCGCACAGCCACGCCCACCAGACCGCTGGTGATGGGAATCTGCCGCTGGGGCGCGTGCGCGTAGCCGAATCGCCAAGCATAGCGCGTGATCAGCGTTCCGCCCTTCTCATCGAGCAGCAAGATGCTGAACATCTGGTAGTCGATCAGCCGCCGCAAAAGCTGCCCCACGCGCTCCAGCAACTGGTCCAGATCCAGAATCGAAATCAACTCCGTCGAGATTTCGTTCAGCACCTCCAGCGTTTGCGCCTGGCGGGAGACGCGCGTGTAGAGCCGCGCGTTTTCAATCGCCTGGGCGATGCGCGAGGCCGTCAGCGTCAGCATGCGCATGTGTTCGGGACGGAAGTATCCGGCCTGCTCGCTTTCAATGTCCATCACCCCGATCAGCCGGTTCTTGGCAATCAGCGGCACGGCCAGCTCCGAGCGCACATCGGGATTCACCTCGGCGTAGACATCGGACTCGCTCACGTCATTCAGCAGCACCGGCTGGCGGGAGCGCGCCACCTGGCCAACGACGCCCTTGCCCAGGGGAATGTGCAGCCGTTCCACCGGCGAGACATGGCCGATCTGGAAGCGCACGCGCAACTGGCGGGTGCGGTCGTTGAACAGCAGAATGGCGAAGATGCTGTAGGGAATGATGGTCCGCACCAGTTCCGAAGTGCGGTTGAGCAGCGTCTGCAGGTCCAGCGTGGTGTTCAAGGCGTCGGACAACTGCGTCAGATAGCCCACATCCACCGGTTCCACGCGGATATTTGCCGGTTCCAGAGGCGCTCCAGCCCTTGCCGGGTCGGCCGGGCGGTAGTCGCCCTCCAACTCGGGTTCCTCGCGCGGAGATAATGGTTTGTCGAGCATATGCGTCGAAGAAATCATAGCAGTGCAGGGAACAAGAAACTAGGAACAGGGAGCAGGGACTAGAGGTCAGAAATACGCCAGCGTCTGGTGACGCGCGGTGTAAACTGAGGTGGCGGCGCAGGACTTTATGGACCAGAAGATGATCGCGATGACCGCCCGGCAAGATCATCGGTTGCGATCGGTCGCAGGAGTCAGTCGTCCCCCAAACCAGGCAAATGTGGTGCAGGTTGGCCAGGCAGAGGCTGCTGGCGCAGAAAATGTGTTTTGCTATGATTTCTAGAGCAAGTTGTAGTCTGAAAATAAAAAGCTGATAGAAATAAGGGCCTGTAGCTCAATGGTCAGAGCAGGGGACTCATAATCCCTTGGTTGTAGGTTCGAATCCTACCGGGCCCACCATATAATCAACAACTTGCAAAAATATTTCTTCTCTCGTTTATTTCTAGTGATACTTCTGGGAATACTTTGGTGCGATGCCTGCGTGGATGCAATTTTGCCATGCCGCGTCCATTCTCAGCCAAGGTCACGGGAGTTTGGAAGAAGGTCTCAGGCTCAGGTATCTGGTGGATTCGATACCGGGAAAAATGGCGCTCTTCACCGCGAGAAAGTGGGCCGAAAGTCAGACGCCATTGCGCTCTAGGTCTCTGACCGGATGAAGATGTTTTATTGAATTCGTGGTTTTCCACATCTCAAAATCGAGATATGGGGCACCCAGCACAGGTACAAAATCAAGCGGTCAGAGACCTGGCCGGCCAAATCAAACCCGAAGAGATCGACGGCTGGATTGCGAGGAACACAGAGACCCCTGCCACGGCGAACCGTTGGTGGCATATCCTGATGGGCACTCTGTCATCACGAATAATATGGGTGGCTGACCATCGTTCAATTCGCCACCAGGGGCAGATTGAATTCGCAGACTCTTTTGTCGCGGAATCGCCCGTTGTTACTGATATAGAGCACGTTCTGCAAACAGAGTGCCCGGCCAATGAATGAGCAAAATTGTACAGATGCCTCTACTGAGGCTCTCATATTATGGCGATTGAGGCTACGATTGCTCTGGCTTAATCTGCGTCCTACAGTTCAATCGAATGTATCCAAATTATGTGAGCCTCAGTAACTGCGCTTGTTATTTTTTTGCGATGTCATTGTGGCGGCATCCCATCTGGGCCGGCAAGATGACGAGTGTCGGACGCCGTGCCATCAAGGTCAGACGAGAGGGAACAAATGCACAAATACAGAAGTGGATTTTTATGCTTCCTGGCGACGCTGCTGGTCGCCCTTGTGGCCGGGTGCGGTCAAGAAACTGTGAGCATCCCAGGCGTGGTGTCAGTAACCCCTGCTCAGGGCGCTACCAACGTCCTCATCAACACGACCGTTACCGCTACATTCAGCACAGCGATGAACCCAGCCACGATCAACACCTCGACCTTTACGGTTACGGACCCGAGTGGCGTCGCCGTTGCTGGAGTCGTGTCGTACAGCGGTGTAACTGCGACATTTACGCCGGCTGCCGTACTGGCGAACAACACGACCTACACGGCTACGATCACCAAGGGGGTCGCAGCCTCCGGCGGCACCAAGATGTTTGGCGACTACGTGTGGACATTTACCACAGTTGCCGAAGCGCCGTCAGCGCCTACAGTCGTGTTGACGGTCCCTGCGAATGGAGCCGTGAATGTGCCTGTTAGTCAGGTGCTGCGCGCGACCTTCAGCGAGACGATGAACCCGGCAAATATCAGTGCGACGACCTTTACGGTCAAGGCTGGCGGAGTTGCCGTGCCCGGAACCGTTGCGTACTCCGGCCAGGTTGCGACTTTTACGCCCTCGGCCAACCTTGCGTACAGCACCGTCTACACAGCAACAATCACCACCGGGGCAACGAGCGAGGCGGACGTTCCGCTGGCTGCCAACTACGTTTGGAGCTTTACGACGATTACGCCGGCGCCTACAGTAACAGCGACAACGCCTGCGAACGGAGCTGCGAGTGTTCCAATCGCTCAAGCGCTCACCGCGACCTTCAGTGAGGCGATGAGTTCTGGCACGCTTGACGCAGCAACGTTCACGGTTACGGGGCCGAGCGGAGTTGCCGTATCTGGAGCCGTTACTTACTCGGGCCAGGTTGCGACGTTTACACCGGCTGCCAACCTGGCATACAGCACCTCTTACGTGGCCACCATCACAACAGGCGCCGAGGATCTTGCGGGCACGGGGCTGGCCACCAACTATGTGTGGACTTTCACAACGGTTTCGCCGGCACTTGCCGTGACGTCCACGGTTCCTGTGAATACCGCGACAGGAGTGCCTGTTGACCAGGTGCTTAGCGCTACCTTCAGCGCGCCGATGAAATGCCTGCCTTTTCCAGCGGCAGCATTTACGGTGACAGGCCCCGGCACAACAGCCGTCCCTGGCACAATCGGTTGCTCAGGATCCGTCGCGACGTTTACGCCGGCAGCCAACCTGGCATTCAACACCCTTTTCACGGCCACGATCACCACCGGAGCACAGGACCAGGCAGGCGCTTCACTGTCCAGCAACTATGTGTGGACCTTCATGACGGTTCCCGCTCCAACCCCGCCGACAGTCATCTCTACCGCGCCAATCAATGGGGCCACGGCTGTGCCCACTAACCATGCACTTACTGCCGCATTCAGCGAGGCAATGACCTCGGCCTCGATCAACTCTGGCACTTTTTTGCTGACAGTGAAGGGCGGAGCCAGCGTATCGGGAGTGGTCACCTATGTCGCAGCCGGCTCGATAGCGACGTTCACACCGGATGCCAGTCTGCAGCCAGACACGGTATATACGGCCACCATCACCACGGGGGCAAATGACCTGAACGGCACCGCACTGGCCCAGAACTATGTCTGGAGCTTCACTACCGCCGCCCTTCCGGTTGTCACACCGCCAACGGTGACCTCAACGATTCCCGCCGGCTTGGCCCTGGACGTGCCTTACAACCAGATTGTCAGCGCCACGTTCAGCACGGCGATGAACCCCGCCACGATCAACTCGGGAAGCTTTACGCTGACAGGGCCGGGCGCCACTCCTGTCTCTGGACTTGTTGCTTACGCGTCGGTTGGAAATACGCTGACATTTACACCGACATCGAATCTGGCGGCTGACACCACGTTTACAGCCACGATCACCACTAAGGCTCAGGACCTGGCGGGCATCGGACTAGTCAACGACTACGTCTGGACCTTTACCACCGGCACGACTCCTGTCGCTGTCTCGCCGGAGCTGGTGTCGACGGTTCCGCTGAACGCAGCCACAGACGTGGCCCTCAATCAGGCAGTCAGCGCAACGTTTACCAAGGCGATGAATCCACTGACGCTCACCACGGCCACCTTCCTGCTTTATCAAGGCGACTCCGCAAGCGGAACTCCGATAGTGGCAACGATCACCTACGATGCGATTAACTTTGTTGCCACGCTCACGCCCACGGACCAACTGACGGCCAGCACCACCTATACTGCGACGGTGACCGATGGAGCGACGGACATGGCCGGCAATAAGTTGGGGACGACCGGCGCTTCCAATCCCTGGACCTTTACGACAGGTAAGGCAGCGGTTTCGCCGCCCATCGTGCTTGGATCAACCATAGCTCTGTTTGGCGGCTTTGGCGGCGGCGCTGGGATGACCAACCAAGGAACCCAAACGGTCATCAATGGAGCTATCGGGACCACGGGCGCCTCTACCACGATGACCGGATTCTACGATACAAGCGTGGCGGCCGTTGACGGCGTCTATCCGTGCTCGTATACGGTAACGCCAAGCAATATGGGGCTGGTGAATGGGGCGATTGACACCGCTCCGCCGCCGCCCAGCGGCGCGTGCCCCGATGAAGGAACCTCGACGACGATGAGCATCGCTACCGAAGCGGCGCTGGAAGCTCAAACCGCATATACCACGCTTCAAGGCCTTGCCTCAGATGGCGCTCTGGCAGCCGAGTTGGGCGGCACGACTATTTACCCAGGCGTATACACAAACGCAAGCTCGGTTGGCATAACACTGGGGACGCTTACTCTCGATGCCAAGGGCGATCCCAATGCCTACTGGATCTTCCAGATTGGATCGTCTCTCACGGTAGGCACTCCGACATCCTCTGAAAGTGTCGTTCTGATTAACGGCGCCAAGGCCGGTAATGTCTACTGGGCTGTCGGCGACCTGCCCGGTGCGGTCATCAATTACGGGGGAGGCGGAACGATGGTCGGGACGATCATCTCTCAACCGGGAATCACGGTTTCGAGTCCGGGAGTTGCCGCGGTAACAACAATCAACGGCAGAGTAATCGCCTTGAACGCGTCGACCACACTGGTGAATACCGTCATCAATGTGCCTGCTCAGTAAGGCCCTGGCTGAGGCCATCTTCAAGGATGGCCTCAGCCATGCTCCAAGCAATGCGCTGTTTGGAATTTTCGATTCGCGTCGAGTTAATCCGGCGCTGAGCTTTTTATGACGCGATGCGCAGTTCAGGAGACGACAATGAAGTCAAGTCGAAGGATGATTGCCACAGCGGCATTTGCTGCTTTCCTAATGCCAGCGCTTTTGTTCCATGCGGGCGATGCCGCCGCTCAGACCCAGGCAGCCACGCTGCATTCGGGCGGTTACGACGGCACTCCCAAGGTGGATTTGTTTCTGGGCTATTCGTATCTGCAATCTGTTCCGAAACCGGCTGACGGTAACCGGCTGGTATGGATGAATGGCGCCAGCACATCCATCGCTTTCAATTTGAACCGCCATCTTGGGCTTGTAGCCGACGTTGGCGACCTCACGAACTCGGAGATTCGATTCACGGGCGCGTATAAGGCTACAGTCGACGTGCACGACGCAGACGGGGGTGTTATCACCTATCTCTTCGGCCCACGCCTTTCCTTCCGGAACAGCAGCAGAGTCACTCCCTTTGTCCAGGCTCTGTTTGGAGGTGCGCACGCCAGTGAGATCGTAATTTCCAAATGCACGTCTGACTGTACGCTCCTCCCCACCGAGAACGCGTTTGCCATGACCGCTGGCGGCGGCCTGGACGTTCGTATCCACCGTCATTTCGCTCTCCGCCTCATTCAAGCCGAATATCTCATGACCAGGTTCAAGGATTACTCCACCGGAGAGACCTCGTTGCAGAACGACATGCGTCTGTCTTCTGGCATCGTCTTCCGCCTCGGTGGAAATGCGGCTTATCCACTACCGCCTCCCTTGCCAATAACTTACTTCTGCTCGGTCACCCCATCGTCGGTATTCCCCGGAGAACCGATTGCAGCCTCGGGCACGGCTCTCAATCTGAATCCCGCAAGGACAGACGTTTACACATGGTCTGTGGATGGCGGAACGGTGACTGGGTCCTTGAACACCGCAAAGATCGACACGACGAATCTCGCTCCTGGCGCCTACACACTCAAGTGCCATGTCTCCCAGGGGGACACGCCGAACGAGAATGCGGACGCCACCGCTCCGTATGTTGTGAAGGCGTTTGAACCACCGACGATTAGTTGCGTGGCTAATCCCAACACCATCAAGCCCGGTGAGACCAGCACGGTAACAGCCATGGGCGTGAGCCCGCAAAACCGCCCGTTGACCTATAGCTACTCGGCCTCGGCTGGCACGGTAACGGGCAGCGGAACGACGGCGGCCTTCGATTCGACGGGCGCTGCGGTAGGCGCAGTAGGCATCACCTGCAACGTAACCGACGACAAAAGCCAGGTTGCAACCGCCAGCACCAGCGTGACCGTTGCGATCCCGTCCGAACCCCCAATAGTCAAGCTACTCGAGGCTCGCCTGGCACTGCACAGTGTCTTTTTCGCGACGGATCAGCCCACAATCGAGAAAATCAATGGTGGCTTGGTGGTCAGTCAGGAGAAGACTCTGACCACCCTGGCGACGGACTTCAAGCAGTACCTTGAATTGAAACCGGATGCACACCTGACCCTGACCGGACATGCGGATGTGCGCGGATCAGTCGACTACAACCAGGCACTTTCCGAGCGCCGTGTCACGAGCACAAAACTCTTTCTGGTAGAAAAGGGTGTCCCCGAAGCCAAGATTGAAACGCTTGGCCTTGGCAAGGAGGATGACCTCTCCAGCGCTCAGGTGGAAGAGGCGGTCAAAAATAATCCTGAGTTGAACTCCACGGAGCGGGAGAAACTTCTCGACAAGCTCCCCGTCATTGTCCTGGCTAAAAATCGCCGTGTAGACATCACCCTGAGCACCACGGGACAACAGTCGGTGCAACGGTATCCGTTCAATGCTGCCGATGCCCTGATTCTTCTCGAAGAGAAGAATCTGACGCACAAAAAGAAGGCGGCCAAAAAGTAACCATCTGCAACTTGCTGATTAAACAAAGGCCCGCTGAGGATTGCTCTCAGTGGGCCTTTTGTTTTGAACGAAAACTCAGCGAAAAAGCCCCAAGACGCACGAACTCAGTTCGGCGCGACGCCTTTGGGCTTATATAAAATCTGCCGCCGAGATAAGGGAATGTTACAGCTAAGTTACAGGTGAAAAACTATTCGCATGGTATTCGCGGAGGGTTCACCATCCTTTTACAATTTCCGCCGGATACTGATCTCGTGATCGCGCCCATTGAGCAAAAGCTCCCGTTGAAACTGGCCGTTGATGTTCGTCCCCTGGTCAAGGATTCCTTCCCCGCGCAGGCGGCCTTTCCGCCGCCTGCACGGCTGCGCATTCAGGCGGAAGCAGGCCGTTACCGGCTGCGTCTGGCCGAGACGCAGGAAGATCGCGACGCCGCCTGCCGGCTGCGCTTCAGGGTCTTCAACATCGAGTTGAACGAGGGGCTGAAGAGCTCCTACACGACCGGCTTGGACGCCGACCAGTTCGATCTTTTCTGTGAGCACCTTTTGGTGGAAGACAAGCAGGAAGCCGATCCGGTTCGGCGCGTGGTGGGCACCTATCGAATGCAGTCCGGCGAGACGGCCGCGCGGCATTGCGGCTATTACTCCGAGCAGGAGTTCGACTTTACGCCCTATGAGCCGCTGCGGGCGGACATTCTGGAGCTGGGTCGCGCCTCCATTGACCGCGCGCATCGCACGCCGGAGGCGTTGACCTTGTTGTGGCGAGGGATCGCACAGTATGCTTCCAACATGGGACTGCGTTACCTGCTCGGTTGCTCATCGGTAAACTCGACGGACCCGGCTGAGGGCTGGGAGGTCTATCGCCAGCTTGAGCCGTACCTGGTTCAGCCGGAGTTTGAGACCCGACCGACCGCGGCCTACGCCTGCCCCAGCGAGCAAGGGGGCCGACCGGCACAGCCGACGCCCCAGCCGGAATTGCGGGCTTCCGCCAAGGTGCCCAAGCTGCTGAAGACCTATATGGCCATCGGCGCGCGCATCGGCGGACCACCGGCGTGGGATCGGGATTTTGGCAGCATCGATTTTCTGACTCTGCTCGACCTGAAGCTGATTTCGCCGGCGGCGCGCAAGCGTTTTCTGGCTCCGTTGACGAGGTGAGCTTTCGCGCTATCCGGTGCGCTGTGGCGCTGGGATGGGTTCTTGCCCTCTGCGTTTTCCGTGCCTGGATGTTGCGCCTGCGCGGCCCGCTCACCATGGAGCAGCGCGCGCTGTGGATGCAATGGGCATGCCGCAGGGCGCTGAAGGCCGCTGGCGTCCGCTATCGCGTGGAAGGCGTTCCGCCCACTCACGGACTGGTCGTCTGCAATCACCTCAGCTACCTCGACATTCTTATCCTCTCGGCGGCCATGCCGTGCTTCTTCGTTTCCAAGATCGAGATCGGCGGCTGGCCCTTCTTTGGCAGTGCGGCGCGTATGAGCGGCGCCATCTTCCTTGACCGCGCAAGCCGGGTGAGCGCCGTGAGCGTGGCGGAACAGATGAGCGAGAGACTCAAGCTGCCGATTCCGCTGGTGCTCTTTCCCGAGGGCACGAGCACCGACGGCAGTCAGGTGCTGCGCTTCCACTCCGGACTCTTCAACCCGGCCACCTCGGCTGGAGTGCCGATTACCACCGCCGCCGTCGGCTACGCGACCTGCGACGGCATGCCGGAGAGGGAACTGTGCTGGTATGGCGATGCGTTGCTGGTCACGCATCTCATAAAGGTGCTCGGTGTGGCCGACTTTTCCGCCCGCGTGCGCTTTGGGCCGCCGCGCGTCTGTGCTGGCCGCCGCGCCGCCGCCGATCAAACCCACGACGAGATTGCCGCGATGCACGCGGAAATGCGGTTGCCCTGACGCCGGGCTTCCCGTGAGTCCGTGTTTCTTTTTTATTGATCCGGCCCAAAAGATTTGCAACATGCTCTCCCACCCTAGCGACAAAAACAAAGGCGTCGCGAGGGTGGGGCACCCAGATAGTATTGCAATTCATAAGAGCCGGATCAATCAATGGAAGGAAAAAGGAGAATAAAAATGACCAATCGCACGCAGGAAGTCTTCGACGCCACGGCATCCAGTTATGACGCGGAGCGCTTGCGGCTGATTCCCGGCGGCGATGCGTTCTACCGTTGGGCCATCGATCTGATCCCGGCGCAGGCACGGCAGATTCTCGATCTGGGCGCAGGTTCGGGGCTTTTGACACTGCTGATTCGCCGGCGCTTTCCGCAGGCGCGGATTCACTTGATTGACTTCTCCGCTCCGATGCTGGAGCAGGCCAAGCGCCGTTTTGCCGGCGATGCCCTGATTACCTATGAGCAGGCCGACTATCTGAAGACGGCGCTGCCGCATGGGCTGGATGCCGCCGTTTCCTCTCTCTCGATTCATCACATTGAAGACGAGGGCAAGCAAGAACTCTTCGGCAGGATCTACGCCGCGCTTGTTCCCGGCGGACGCTTCATCAATGCGGATCAGGTGGCGGGGCCGACTGCGGAACTGGAGGAGCGCTACAAGGCTCTCTGGCTCGAACAGGTTCGGCAGGCAGGCGCAACCACGGAACAGATTGAGGCCTCGCTTTACCGCCAGCGCGAGGATCGCTGCGCGCCGGTCGAGCGCCAGTTACAGTGGCTCCGCCAGGCTGGTTTCACAGATGCGGACTGCTGGTACAAGGAGAATCGCCTCGCCGTCATGGCTGGCACGCGGCAGTGATAACAGTAAAAGCGGAGGTTTATGGTTTCCCACCCATCGCAAAGGACGCGATGGGTGGGGCACCCTGTTTCATCCATCGTGGGCCGATTTCGCCGGTGTATGGCTGAATCGAAAATGATCTATCCTGCAAAGTCCCCTGTTCGGAGATGATTGCTCTACCAACCGGCAGTCGACGGCGGGGCCGTCGAGCCGCGTACCACAAGGCTGGAGGAAATGAGAAATTCGCGTTGCAGCTTGGGATTGGCGGGCTCTTCGATCTGCTGGCGGAGGGCCTCGAAGGCGGCGCGGGCCAGGTTGGAGCGGGACATGCGGATGGTGGTCAGCGGCGGCAGGGTGAACTCGGCGAAAGAGATGTCGTCCAGGCCGATGACCGAAACGTCCTCGGGCACGTGCAGGCCCTTCATGTAGGCCGCGCGCAGCACGCCGATGGCTGTCAGGTCATTCGAGCACAGAATGGCGGTGGGCCGCTCCGTGAGCGCCCGCAGCTTTCCAAACCCGGCCACGCCGCCCTTGAGCGTGTGGTCGCACTCGATCACCCACTTCTTCTGGAGGGGCAGGCCGAAGGCTTCCATCGCCGCGTGAAAATTGTTCTCGCGGGTAATGGCTGAGTGCAACTTGCGCGGCCCGGCGAGGAAGGCGATCTTCGTGTGTCCCAACTCCACCAGGTGTTTTATGGCGGCGTGAATGCCCGTCGAGTAGTTCAGCAGAATGGTGGCGGACTTGAGATCGTTCAGGCGGAACTCGGCCAGAACCAGGGGCACGTTGTGATGCACCAACTGGTCCAGCACCGGCTCTTCCTCGCCGAAGGTCAGGACGGCCACGCCGTCCACCTTGCGCTCCAGCATGCGGCGCACGCAACGGGTCAGCACGACCGGGTCGCTGTTCGAGCTGCCAATCAGAATCTCATAGCCGTGGGCGACCGCAACCGCTTCAAAACTCTGAATCAGCTCGGGGAAAAACGGGTTGGTAATGTTTTCGACAATGATGCCCAGCAGGCGGCTGTGGCCGGAAACGAGGGTGCGCGCATTGCTGTTGGGAAAGTAATTCAGCTGATGGATTGCCAGCCAAACCCGTTTCTGCAAGCGCTCGCTTACCGCTGAAGATCCGTTGATCGTGCGGGAGACAGTTGCGATGGAAACCTTTGCCTGGGCGGCCACGGTGCGAATATCGGGGGCGGTCTTGCGGGTTTGCTTTCGAGCCACGGATCAATCCTTCGGAAATTATGTAAGCCATGCTAGCGCATTGCACGGGCACGGCGGAAGCCGGAATTTTTAGCAGGACGACAGACATCAAGGTTTGAGAGCCTTGTTATCGTTGCAGGAAATATCGAGCCGTTTACGCCTCCAGACGTTTCCTGTGGGGGTAACTTGGTCTTCATCTTTTGCAAAAGCTTTGGCGGCGCGGCGCGCTACTCGCTGTCGGCCAGCAGCAGGCGCAGGTCGCGCAGGTTGTGGCCGGTGGGGCCGGTGACCACGGCATCGCCCAGAGCGGTGAACATGGGACAGGCGTCGAAGGCGGCCAGTGACGATTTCAGGTGGAATCCGAAGGCGTGGGCGCGGGCCACGGTGGTGGGGTCGGCGATGGCCCCGGCGGACCGGGTGTTGCCGTCAACGCCATCGGAACCGGCGCTAAGAACAGTCAGTTGTTCGTCCCCATACTTCTCCAGTTCCAGGGCGCACTCCATCGCGAATTGCTGGTTGCGGCCTCCAGCGCCGGGAATGCGGTCGAGCTTGATCGTCACCTCTCCGACGGAGATCAGGCAGAGGCGGGGGTAGACGGCGCGCAGGGCGTGGAAACGCTCCAGCAGATAGCGGGCGGCGTCAATGTAGTCCCAGTCATCGCAACTGTTATCCACCACCACGTGGAAGCCGGCCTTCTGCGCCAGGATGCGCGCGTTCTCAGCCAGATCGTGGCTGGAAACCAGGACCTCGAAGACTGACTTGCTGAAGGCTCCGTCTTCGCCATCCATGGAGGCGGCAGCCGTGATGCGGCGGGCGGGTGTCGAGCCAAACTTGGGAAACTTGGGGAAAAACGGTGGCCGCCAACCCTTGTTGCCGGGCGATTCGGGCAAGTCTTCGCGCTCGAAGAAAGCGTTTACGGCCGGCGGCAGCTTGCTCTTGAGATCGTATTTTTCCAGCAGCGCATGAACTTCAGCCACGGTCGAGTGGTCGGGCGAGGTGGGGCCGGAAGAAAGCGCGTCGAGCGAACGCAGCGGCACGTCGGGAACCAGAAGGTTTACCTTGGCGGCTTCCGCCGCGGCGATGGCCAGCCGTCCGCCCTTGACCGCGGAAAAATGCTTGCGCAGAGTGTTGACCTCTCCGATGGGTGCGCCGGAGGCCAGCAATAACCGATGGAAGGCGATGGTGTCGTCGAGCGAAATATGCGGGTCCAGAGGCAGGTCGAACATGGCCGAGCCGCCGCCGGAGATGAGAAAGAAGACCAGCGTGTCTTTCCGCGCTCTCTTCAACATGCCCAGCGCGGCGCGGGCCGCGGCAAAGGAGTCTTCGTTGGGAACCGGGTGGCCGCCTTCAAAATAGCGAAAGTGCCAATCGCGTTTTTTGGGTAACTGGTTGGAACAACAGATGCCGCGCATGCCCTTGCGGCGCTTCACGCGGTCGAGCAGCACTTCCAGCATGGGGCCGGCCGCCTTGCCCAAGGCGATGACAAAGATTTTCCTGAACTTGGACAGATCGATCGTGTCGGGTCCACTGCCGTCGGGCACAAGACGATAGAGCGTGTTGCCCTCAACGCGAATGCGGCGGTCGAAGGCCGAGGCAATGTTACAGGACTCAATGGCGCCGGTAAAAATCTCAGTGGCCGTGGCGTGCAGAGTATCAAGGGAAGAATCGGTGACCGTGGTCATCGCAGTTGCTCCTTCAGCCAACCGGCGAGCGCCGAGTGAATCGGATCGGGTTGACCGGCAAAAAGTAATTGTCGCGGACGCCGGGCGTCCATAGTTGGCGCTCGACCGCGCTGGCTCTCTTCGTCTCTGGTCTCTCACCGCTTGATCTTGTACCTTGAGCTTGTGTTTTCCCAAGTCCCAAAATCGGGAACTTGGGGCACGCAGCGTTGGTAGGCCCTTAAGCGGTCTGAGACCTAGCGCCATCAAATCTGTTGCGAGTGCCGTGCCGACTCACACCAGTACGGCTGCCGCGGGGATAGCGCCGGTTGGAATGAGGGCGAAGTCGTGGCCTAACTAAATTTCATTCTACGCGTGGCGGGGGCATCTTTCACACTCTGTGCAACGCCGCTCCGCAACGCTGCGCGAAACCACTGCCCGCGCCGGTTTTGAAACAGTCGCAACTGCAACCATTGACAGGCGCAAACGCTCCATAGGGTATGCTGGTAGCATCATGACTGATCGACTTTCTGCTGCCACTCCCATCGATTCGATTGACCCCCTCCGGTTTACCCGTCAACTATGCGAAATTGAGTCCACCACTTACCACGAGGGCGAGATCGGCGATTTTCTGGCCGATTTTCTCAGCGCGCGCGGATGGGCCGTCGAAAAGACTTCTGTTGCGCAGCCAAGTGAAAACGCCGGCGGCGGGCCGCGTTGGAATATCTACGCTGGCAAGGCGGGCGAAACCCCCGATCTGGTCTTTTCCACGCACCTGGACACCGTTCCGCCCTGCATTCCCTTCAGCGAGGATGACGAGTTTATTTATGGGCGCGGCGTTTGCGACGCCAAGGGCATTCTGGCCGCCCAGGTAGCCGCCGCCGAGAAGCTGCGCGCGGCTGGTTACAAGATTGGGCTGCTGTTCCTTTCCGGTGAGGAGCGCGACTCGGCCGGCGCCAAGGCCGCCAATCTGAAGCCCAAGGGCAACCGCTTCCTTATCAATGGTGAACCCACGGACAACCGGGTGGCGGTGGCGTCCAAGGGCGCATTGCGGGTTTCTATTACGACGACCGGCAAGCTCGCCCACTCGGCCTATCCGGAGCTGGGCGAAAGCGCCGTTCATAAGATGGTGGAGCTGCTCGACAAGCTGCTGAAGATGGATTGGCCGGTGGATAAGGACGCCGGGGAAACGACGGTGAACATTGGGCAGATTCAGGGCGGGGTCGCGCCCAACGTGATTGCCGATCACGCCGAGGCGCAGGTGCTGATCCGGCTGGTGACCGATTCTGCGCCGGTGCGCAAAATGATCCTGGAGGCGGCCAAGGGCGTGGCGGAGGTGGCCTTCACGCTGGATCTGGCGTTTGTGCGGCTGAAGGCGTTCGAGGGAATGCCTACCATGGTGGCCAAGTTTGCCACTGACATCCCAGAACTTACCAACTGGGGTTCGCCGCTGCTGATCGGGCCGGGATCCATCCACGTGGCGCACTCGCCGCAGGAAAAGCTGGCCAAGAAGGAACTGCTGGGCGCGGTCGATCTCTATATCAAGGTAGCGAAACAACTGCTTGGATAAGAGCCAGAATTCTGACCGCAAGATTCCATACCCCGAGTTCGTGGTTTCCCAGGTCCCAAAATCGGGACCTGGGGCACCCATCACTGGTACAACTTCAAGCTGTCATCGACCTGGTGGATTTTGAGATCCGCAGCCAGCGGACAGCCCTCGCAATGAGCGGTTTTTCCGCAATGGGCCTTGCCTACGGCCACCGTGAGGGCATGAAACTCATTGAAGAGCCGGGCGCGGCTTTCCGGGGCATCAAGGGCGAAGGCCTGGCGGATGAGGCCGGTCATGGCGTCATATCCCCGGCGATTGCGGCCGGGCGCGGGCTTGAGCAGCCGGTGCCGCTCACAGATGCGGCGCATGTATTCATCGGCCATGGGCGCCGGATGGCCGAGGGCGTAGAGCAAAATGGCGTCCGCGGTCTCCGGGCCAACTCCGGGCAAGGCCAACAGGCGGGGCCGCAATGCGGCTGTGGGATTGGCGGCGAGCGCGTCGAGCGAGCCGGAAAACTCCTCGTCCAGCATGGCCACAAAAGCCTTGAGCGCGGGCGCTTTGCGGGTGGAAAAGCCGGAGGGCTGAATGAGCCGCCGCAACTCTTCGAGAGCGAGGCCGCGCAGGCCGTCCACGGTTAGGGCCTCTGCCGCGCGCAGATTGTCGAGCGAATGTTCCACGGCCTTCCAGGCGGTGTTCTGGGTCAGATAAGCGCCGAGAATGACTTCAAAGGGAGTTTTGGCCGGCCACCAGTGCTGGGGTCCATAGGCCGCGGCGAGGCGGTCGTGCATCCGGCGCAGGCGCTGGGCGGAAGTGAGAAGGTTCGAGGCCACGGATTTAGGATAAAGGCTGTGCATCTATCGCATCTTCCGGAATTGGCGCAGAGCGGAAGCACGCCAGTTAGGCGGCTTTTTCAGCCAGGGACCCCGTCGAGCAAACGGCCGCTCGAGTTCCTCAGCCCACATTCCAGAAATCGGAAAGTGCTTTAACGTAAGAAGAGGCAGGAGAAAATCGCGGATCGCTTGAGAATTATGAACAACGCTTTCACCCGGATTCTCCCGCCTCACCGGCGGCACAATGCGTGGCTTATCGTGATCGCCGCCTTCAAGCTGGCGCAGGCTCTGCTGTTCCTGACGATCGGCGTCAGCGCGCTGAAACTGCTGCATCAGGACGTCAGCGGACTGTTCGCCCAATTGGCCGACTTCCTGCGCTTCAACCCCGAGTCCCGTTTGGTCAACTTTATTCTTGACAAGACTTCGCTGCTCAACGACCGGTTGCTCATGCGCATCGGCGAAGTGAGCTTGATCTATGTCTGTCTGGACCTGACCGAGGGCATTGGGCTCTATCTTGAAAAAGCCTGGGCCGAGTACCTGACCCTGTTTATTACCGCGTCGTTTCTGCCGTGGGAGGTTCTCGAGGTCATTCGCCGGATTACGGTGGTTCGTGTGGGGCTGCTGGTGGTCAACGTCCTGGTCTTCTATTACCTCTTGAAGCTGGTGTTTGAACGCGGAAGGCGCAGACGGGAGAAACGGAAGAGTGAAGCGGATGCGGAATAGGTGCTCTTTGGGATAATATAAATAAAGTATCTCCCTGCTATTCGCTTTTTGTTCTCCTACCACGAGCGGGCGAGATTGTCCAGAGCCAGGACCAAAGCAGTAAACACACTATCTTGTGGCCTATTGAGCAATTCAATCTATAAGTAGCACATCTCGAATTAGACTCTCACTTCTTTGACGTGTTGTCCACTTTTCACTTGGCGATACCAGGAATCAGGAATACTATCGTTGCATTGGTGGAGTAAAGTGGTCTGCGGTGGAGCAAATCGACTGGCTTCAAGAAAAGTTTAGCTGGTTTTCCTCCTGAGGCCACAAAATTCGGCGCCAATTGGGTTAAGGAACCAGACTGGCTAACCGGAAAACGGCAACCAAGGGGCAAAAACAGTCACGGCGCATGAAGCAGCGTTCAACCGTGGAAGGCAAGTAGAGGCGCGACAATGTTTCGCGGAAATCATCCGGCAAAAGTCGACGAAAAGGGACGGCTGAAGATGCCGTCCGCTTTCAGACAGTTGATGGATGCCGCGCAGGTGAGCCAGTTTTACATCACCTCAACGGATGGCGAAAGCGCGGAGATATGGCCGTTGCCGGAATGGGAAAAGCAGGAAGAGAAGCTGGACGATTCGAGCACGATGGATGAGTCCGTAAACAAGTACCTGAACCTGACCAGCTACTACGGCCAGCAAGTCGAGATGGACTCGCAGGGGCGGCTTCTGCTGCCGCAGATTTTGCGGGGAACGGCCAAGCTGGACGCTGAAGTTGCGGTTCGCGGAAAGCTGCATTTTCTGGAAGTCAAGAACCTCCAGAAGCTTGAAGAGAGTTTGCCAGCCAACGCGATGACGGCGGAAAACCGCCAGGCGCTGGCGGAGATTCTCAAGCGGCGGAGTTGAACGGAGACCCCCCAGGGGGAGCGCATGACGAAATCGGAATTCAGACATGCGCCAGTTCTTTATCAGGAAGCGATTGATTTTCTCTGTGTGCGTCCGGGAGCCACGGTGGTGGATTGCACGGTGGGCTTGGCAGGGCACTCGGCCGGGATTGCGCGGCTGCTCGGAGCCGAAGGGCATTTGATCGGCTTTGACCGGGATGCGGAGGCGTTGGCGCTGGCCCGGGAGAAGCTGGACGAAGTTTGCCGGGAGCTGGGCAGCCAGGCGCCGCGGATCACGCTGGTCAACGAGGCTTTCAGCTTGGTGGCCGGGCATGTGGAGGCGAACTCGGCCGATGGCCTGCTGGCCGACTTCGGCGTCAGCAGCCTGCAACTGGACGAGGCGCAACGAGGATTTAGTTTTATGGCGGATGGACCGTTGGATATGCGCATGGACACGCGCTCCGGACCAACCGCCGCACAGGTGGTGAATGAGGCGAGCGAGCGAGAGCTGGCGGACCTTATTTACGAATACGGAGAAGAAAGGAGGTCGCGGAGAATCGCCAGAGCCATTGTTCGTGGGCGGCCGGTAACAACTACGGGGCAATTAGCCCGTATCGTTGCCTCAGCCGCCCCGGCAATGAAACAAGAACACATTCATCCGGCGACCAGAACCTTTCAGGCGCTTCGTATTTATGTCAATCGCGAGTTGGACGAAATTCGGGCTTTGCTGGAGGCGGCGCCCAGGCTGCTGAAGCCCTCCGCAAGGCTGGTGGTCATCAGTTTTCATTCGCTGGAAGATCGTATTGCCAAGGACAGTCTGCGCGAAGGCGCGCACCAGGGAATCTGGGAGATTCTCACCAAAAAGCCGGTTACGGCCGGAGAAGAAGAGTTGGATCGCAATCCGCGTTCGCGCAGCGCAAAGCTGAGAGCGGCGGAAAAACAGGGAACAGAGATCAGAGAACAGAAATCAGAACATCGGAAGCAGAAACAGGGTTACAGCAGCTAAAGATCAGGGTGATTGGGCGCGAAGCGCCAAAACTGATCTCTGACTCCTGATCTCTTCGGAGGACGCCATGGCGGCATGCACAACGACATATTACGAAGCGGGCAGAAGCTGGAGCGCGCGGGTCGCCGAGCACAATGCCGGGCTGCTTGCCCAGCAGCCGCGGCGTCGGCGGGGCGTACGGACGCCGGAGATTCCTTTTGCCCGGCACTTTGACAACAGCCGCCTGGTCAAGGCGCCCGATCCGGTGCGAACCCGGCAGATCCGCCTGTTTTCCGCGGCCATTTCAATTCTCTTTCTGCTGACCATGGTCTATGGAATTCAGCACTTCAGCGCCATTGAGAGTGGTTACCGGATTGAGTCGGAAAAGCAGGTGCGCGACCAACTGCGCGAGGAGAATCGCCAGTTGCGGCTCTCCGAGGCGCAACTGACCGAGCCGGGCCGGATCGACAGAATGGCCCGCGAACTGGGCTTTGCCGAGCCGCAGCCGGGTCAGATCGTTCAGCCCAGTGCAAGCTATGATGCCGGAACTCCGGTGATTGCGCAGGCCGTTCCTCCGCCCGCCGTACAATAAACAGGAGAACAGCCGCCAGTTTCCAACGGTTCGTCTGGCAGCGCAAGCAGTGGAATTGCCGGCCTGCGCGCCGTTTCGGCAGTTCTCTGACCGGATGATTTCGTACCATTGAATTTGAGGTATCCCAAGTCTCAAAAGCGAGACCTGGGGCGCCCAGCATTCGTACAATTTCAAACGGTTACAGACCTGGTCTGTAGGCCATCAGCGGGCTGGATGCGGCAGAAAGTTAGAGGCCAAGCCGTTCGAGTCCCGGAGCAATTTGCCCATGCCGTCCCCTGTTCGATTCAGCCGGAATCATAATCCTGCGCCGCGCGCCATGCCTCTGAAGCTGGCGCGCTTCTGGCTTATCTGCCTCTTCTTCCTGCTCTGGGCCATGCTGATTGTTTTTCGTCTTTTCTGGCTTCAGGTGGTGCGCCACAAGGAGTTCGTGGAGCGCGCCGGCAAGCAGCAGCAGAGCACCTTCGAGGTGGCTCCGCGGCGCGGCGTGCTCTATGACCGCAATCTGCACGAGCTGGCCATGACCGTGCAGGTTGACTCCATCTTTGCCGTGCCCACTGAAATCAGCGACAAACAGGCAGCCGCTCATGCGCTGGCGGCCATCGTCCACGTTGACCCGGACGACGCGCAGACCACGGAGGAGCAGATCGCCAGCCGCCTTGAAACCGGGCACAGCTTTGCCTGGGTTGCCCGCCGCGTCACGGCCGAGGCCTCGGCCCGCGTCCGGGACCTGATCAAGACGCAGGGACTCAAGGGCATCTACTTCCAGAAAGAATTCGAGCGCTTTTATCCGGACAATCAGATTGCCGCGCAGGTGCTGGGCTATGTGGGCGTGGACGACAACGGTCTGGGCGGGCTGGAGCAGAAGTTCGAGCCGCAGTTGCACGGCGTTTCCGGCCGCATGTACACGGCCCTGGACGCGCGCCGCCATGTGCTCGGCTCCAGTGAGCGTGAGCCGGAACCCGGCCGGAATCTGGTGCTTACCATCGACGAGAACATCCAGTTCCTGGCCGAGCGGGCTTTGGATCATGCCATGGACCGCACTCATGCGGACAACGGCACCGTGGTGGTTCAGGACGTGCATACGGGCCAGATTCTGGCTCTGGCCATCCGCCCCACCTTCAATCCCAATCAGTTCCGCCACACCACGCCGGCGCTGTTGCGCGATCACGCCGTCAGCGATGTCTACGAACCCGGCTCGGTCTTCAAGCTGATTGCCTACTCGGCGGCTCTGGAGCAGCATGTGGCCACGCCGGACAGCATCGTTGATTGCCAGGGCGGCTCGATGACGCTCTTCGGGCGCGTGATTCACGACGACAAGGGCGACCACTTCGGGCGCATCACGGTCACGGAGGCGCTGGAGCACTCCAGCGACGTGGCCGCCATCAAGCTGGCGCTGATGGTCGGCCAGGACCGCTATTACCAGTACATTCGCGACTTCGGTTTCGGCCAGCGCTCCGGCGTGGAGCTGCCCGGCGAGACGCGCGGCTTGCTGCGGCCGGTGACGAAGTGGGACCCGGCCTCGATCGGTTCGGTCGCCATGGGGCAGGAGGTGGGCGTCACGCCGCTGCAAATGGTTTCCATGGTTTCGACCATCGCCAACGGCGGCGTCTACCTGCCGCCGCATGTGCTGATGCCCGGCCAGACCGATCCGAACCAAAAGTTCGCTGCGCCGCAGGCGGCTCCTTTCAAGCCGGGCGGCGAGCTGCCCAATCCGCTGCCCGCGGGCGCGCATCGCGTCATCTCGACCATGACGGCCGCCCAGATGCGCAAGATGATGGAGGGCGTGGTGCTCTACGGCACCGGCAAGCAGGCGCAGCTCAATGGCTACTCTTCCGGCGGCAAGACGGGCACGGCGCAGAAGATCGATCCCGCCACGCACCGCTACTCGAAGACCATGCACGTGGCCTCGTTTGCCGGCATCGCACCGGTCAACAACCCGGTGATCGCCGTGGCCGTCATCATGGACGACCCCAAGGGCTCCTACTACGGCACCGCCGTCTCCGCGCCGGTTTTTGCCGAGGTGGCGCAGCAGGTGCTCGAATATCTGGGCGTGCCGCACGACATCGACGTGCAACGGCCTCATGCTCTTCCCAAAGGCAATCTCTACGCGGCTGAGGAAGACTCCGGCGAGCACGTGGGCGAGATCGGCGCGCTCTACGCCGCGGCCAACGAGTTGCCCAGCGACGATCCGCTGCGCGCCGCAGCCAGCCAGCCAGCGGTGGCGCTGCATTATGCCATGAACTCACCGCAGAACAAGCCCCAGATTGCGGTTACCAACGCGAAGGCCAAACCAGCAGCGCCACCGCCGCAGGCGACCAGGACCGTCATCCTTTACGACGGGAAAAAACTGCGCGTTCCCTCGCTGATTGGCCTGCCGGTGCGCAAGGTGATCGAACAGGCCGCCGCCGCCGGGCTGGAAGTTCAAATTACCGGTAATGGCATGGTTCGCGAACAGGCCCCGGCGGCGGGTTCATGGGTCGCGCCGGGAACCAAAATTGTGGTCCGCTGCGGGCGATGAGCAGCGGGGAACGACACGCAATCAGCACGGGAAGGCAATCTACAATGGAAGCCAAGATGAACTGGAAAGAACTGATCGAAGAAGTAGCGGCGGTGGGCGTGAGCGGCGGCTCGGACGAGCCGGTGACGGGCGTCGAGTACGACTCGCGCAAAGTGAAGCCGGGAGCCGTTTTTGTCGCCATGAAGGGCGGCTCGACCGACGGCAACCGCTATGTTGCGAAGGCCATTGCGGCGGGCGCGCTGGGCGTGATTACCGACTCCTCGCCAGCCTTTGACCATCTACTGGTTTATAACGCCGGTCTGCCGGTGCTGGAGGTCGAGCATGGCCGCCGCGCGCTGGCCCAGGTTTCAGCGGCCTTCTTCGGCCACCCGGAGCGCAAGCTCGCGGCTACGGGCATTACCGGGACCAACGGCAAAACCACAACCGCTTACCTTACCGACGCATTTCTGAATGCCGCCAAGCGCAAAACCGTGCTGGTGGGCACCATCGAGTACCACGTCGCGGGTCTTGTGCGCCCCTCGCTGCACACCACTCCCGAGGCGCGGGATTTGTTCGAGCTGATGGCCGAGGGCGTCCAGCGCGGAGCTACCGAGCTGGTGACCGAGCTTTCCAGCCACGCCCTCGACCAGGGCCGCGCGACGGGTTTGAATATCGATGTGGCCGTTTTCACCAACCTCACGTGCGACCATCTGGACTATCACCAGACGATGGAGAAGTATTTCGCCGCCAAGCGCCTGCTCTTCGACGGCACGGTCTATCCGGCTCCGAGAGTGGCCGTGCTGAACGCGCACGACCCGCGCAGCGAGCAACTGGCCGAGGCGGCGCGCAAGGCTGGGGCTGAGGTGTGGACCTATGGCATCGGGCAGGGAGATTGGCGCGCCGCCGCGCATACGCTCACGCCCTCAGGCGCGCTGCTTGAGCTGGAAACCCCGGCGGGCAAGGCCACGGTTACTTCGCATCTGGCTGGCGAGGTCAACATTCTCAATCTGCTGGCCGCCCTAGCCGCCGCGCACGCGCGGGGTATCCCGTTTGCCGATCTGATCGAATTTGTTCCGCAACTTCAGCCCGTTCCCGGCCGTTTCCAGTCCGTCGACGCCGGGCAGCCTTTCACGGTGATTGTGGACTACGCGCACACCGACGACGCGCTGATCAACCTGACCGCTCTGGCTCGCCAGATGACGGCCAAATCCGGCAAGCGTGTGATTACGCTCTTCGGCTGCGGCGGCGACCGCGACCGCACCAAGCGTCCGAAGATGGGCCTGGCCGCGGGCCAGGGAAGCGATTTTGTGATTGCCACCAGCGACAATCCCCGCAGCGAGGAGCCGCTGGCGATTCTGGCCGAAATCGAGCCGGGATTGAAGTCGAGCGGAGTCAAATACACCGTCGAGCCGGAGCGCGCCGCCGCCATTCGCCTGGCGCTCGGCGAGGCCGCTCCCGGCGACGTGGTTCTGATTGCTGGCAAGGGGCATGAAAAAGAGCAGATCGTGGCCGGCCATACCATTCCTTTCGACGATGTGAAGATTGCCTTTTCAGCGCTGGGCGAAATGGGCTATGGTGGTGTCAAATGAAACTCACACTGGCAGAAGCCGCCATTGGCGCGGGAGCCGTGTTGGAAGCGCCTGCGAGCGTGGCCAACGCGGGCGCGCTGGTGGCCGCCGGTTACTCCATTGACTCGCGCACTGTGGCTGCGGGCGAATTGTTCTTCGCCGTGCGCGGAGCGCGCTTTGACGGCCATGACTATGTCGCCGCGGCCCTCGCGCGCGGCGCTGTTTCCGCGGTGGTTTCGCGCGCGCGCGTGGCCACGCTGCCGGATGCGGCGCTGGCCGTGCCGCTGCTCATCGTCGAGGACCCGCTCATTGCCCTGCAGGCATTGGCCGCGCATGTCCGCCGGCAATGGAACCATCGCGTGGTGGCCGTCGTTGGTTCGGCCGGGAAAACCACCACCAAGGAAGCGGTGGCTGCTGCTCTGGGCGCAAAGTTCAAGGTGCTTAAATCCAGGGGCAATCACAACAATAGCTTTGGCTTGCCGCTGCAACTGCTGCGCCTGGAAGTGGAGCACGAGTATGCGGTTGTTGAGATGGGTATGAACCACGCCGGCGAGATCGCGGCTCTGGCCCGCATCGCCTCGCCCGACTGGGGTGTCGTGACCAATGTCGGCACCGCGCACATTGAAAACTTTACCGACGGACAGGCAGGCATCGCCCGCGCCAAGTTCGAGATGGTGGATGCTCTGCCGACGAACGGTGTGGCCTTTCTCAATTGCGACGACGCCTACGTTTCGCAGTTTGGCCGCGATTTTCACGGTCGCGCGGTCTACTACGGCTCCGGCCCCTGCGCCGATCCGCGGTTGCTGAAAGTGACTGAGGATCTGGACGGGTTACACATTGATATTCGCACGGGAGAGCGTGAGAGCCAGCTCACGTTGAAAATGCTGGGCGCGCATAACGCCATGAACGCGCTGGCTGGGCTGGCCGTTGCTCTGGAGGCTGGCGTCGATCTGGAGGCCGCGCTGGCCGGTTTGGCCGGGTTGACTGCTGGTGATCAGCGCGGTGAAACCATCAAGACCCACGGCGCAACCATCCTCAACGACAGCTACAACTCCAACCCGGAGGCGTTGCGTTCGATGATTCGCTCTTTGGCCGCCCATCCAGCCCGGCGGCGAATTCTGGTGGCGGGCGAGATGCTGGAAATGGGTGAACACGGCCCGGCGCTGCATGCCGCCTGCGGACGCGCCGCCGCCGAGGCCGGTCTGGACCTGGTGGTTGGCGTTGGCGGCAATGCTGAACACTTGGCCGCAGCCGCCTGCAAAGGGGGAGCCTCATCGGTTTTTTTGCCCAATGCCGAAGCCGCCGGCCTCTGGCTCAAGCAAAATCTTCAGCCCGGCGACGTGGTTCTGGTCAAAGGTTCTCGCGGCGTGCATCTGGAGCGGGCCATCGAGGCGGCCACGCGGCCGCCGGAGTCCAACTGAATCCGTTTGCTTGTCTGGCCATGGATTCTCTTGGCCGCGTAAAATTAATCTGAACCCCCGCCTCACACCGGCTCTGGAGGCCCTTTGCTTTACTGGCTGCTCTACGAAAAGCTGTTTCCGTTCTTTCACCCGTTCCGCATCTTCCGCTACCTCACGTTCCGGACTGCTTTCGCCTCGCTGACGGCTCTTGTGATTGCGCTGTTCATCGGTCCCTGGGTGATTCAGAAGCTGCGCGAGTTCCAGATTGGCCAGTACATCCGCGAGGACGGACCGCAGTCGCACCTGAAGAAGGCTGGCACGCCCACCATGGGCGGCGTGCTGATCGGCATCGCCATTCTGCTGCCCACCGTGCTCTGGTCCGATCCAGCCAACCCCTTTGTCTGGATCACCGTTTTTTCCACGATTGCCTTTGGCGCCATCGGTTTTGCCGACGACTACATCAAGGTTGTTCAGCGGCGCAGCTTGGGCCTGACGGCGCGCGCCAAGCTTTTCTATCAGGGACTGGCCGGAACGGCGGTGGCCATTGCGCTCTGCGTCTTGCAGCAGTTCAACCTTTTCTCCACGCAGTTGAGCGTGCCCTTCGTCAAGCATTTGCATCCCGATCTGATGTGGCATGGCTGGCTCACAATGCTTCCCCACATGGGCTTTCTGGCCTTTCTGCCCTTCATCGTCTTTGTCGTCTTTGTGCTGATGGGTTCGTCGAACGCCGTCAACCTGACCGACGGGCTGGACGGGCTGGCCATTGGTTGCACGATCATCGCCGCCGGGGCTCTGACCGTGCTGACCTACGTCAGCGGCCACGTCGTCTTTGCCGACTACCTCGAACTCCAGCGCATGCCGCAGGTGGGTGAGCTGACGGTCTTCTGCGGCTCCATGGTGGGCGCTTCCATCGGATTTCTTTGGTATAACGCCCATCCGGCGGAAATCTTCATGGGCGACGTCGGTTCGCTGGCTCTGGGCGGAGCCATCGGCACGGTCGCCATCATCATCCGCCAGGAGCTGCTGCTGCCCTTTATCGGCGGCATTTTCATCATCGAGGCGGCTTCCGTCATTCTGCAGGTGGGCAGCTACAAGCTGCGCCATGGCAAGCGTATCTTCAAGATGGCCCCCCTGCATCATCACTTCGAGCAGTTGGGCTGGGATGAGTCGAAGGTGATCGTGCGCTTCTGGATTGGCGCGCTGGTGTTTGCATTGTTTGCACTCACCACCCTGAAACTTCGTTGAGAGATGCTTCGCGCGGTGCACAATAAGAAAGTCGCGGAAGCCTGAGGATACATTCGTATGTTGGAACTAAAAGGTAAAAAAGTTCTGGTCGTCGGTCTGGGAAAATCCGGCATGGCGGCGGCGTTGTTTCTGCGCCATCACGGCGCGAAGGTCACGGTTTCCGATGTGCGCTCGGCCGAGCAACTGGCCAAGGAGATTCCAGCGCTGCTGGAAGAGGGCATCATGGTTGAGGCCGGCGGCCACGGCCTGCTCACCTTTCGCCGCCAGGACCTGATCGTCGTCAGCCCCGGCGTGCCGCTGGATACCCCCGAGCTGGCGCAGTCGCAGGTGCTGGGTTTGCCGGTGATCGGCGAACTGGAGCTGGCCGCGCGCTTTCTCAAAGGCAAAATGCTGGCCGTTACCGGCTCCAACGGCAAGACCACCACGACGACGCTGCTGGGCGAAATCCTGGCGGCTGGCGGCCTGTCCACCCTCGTCGGCGGCAATATCGGCGTTCCTGTTATCACGCTGATCGAATCCAGCACAGACGAAAGCTGGTCGGTGCTCGAGGTTTCCAGCTTCCAGCTTGAAAGCACCGACGAGTTTCATCCCGCCATCTCCGTCATTCTCAACATCACGCCGGACCATCTGGACCGCTACGCCACCTTTGAGGACTACGCCCGCGCCAAGGAGCGCATCTTCGCCGCCCAGACCGCCGAGGATTGCCTGGTTTTGAACGCCGACAATGCGCGCGCCGCCCAGGCCGCCAGCCGTGCGGCCGCTCGTATCTATTGGTTTTCCGCCAAGCATCCGGTGGCGCAGGGAGCCTGGGTCGAGGACGGAAATGTGGTCTATCGCCCGGTCGAGGGCGCGGCCACGGAAAAGATTATGCCGCTCAGGGGCATCCATCTGAAGGGCGCGCACAACGTCGAAAATGTGCTGGCCGCCGTGGTGGCCGCGCGTCAGGCCGGTGTGCCGACCGAGGCCGTCCGTCGCGCCATCGAGAAGTTCAAGGCGGTCGAACATCGCCTGGAGTACGTGGTCACTCGCAACGGCGTCGAGTTTTATAACGATTCCAAGGCCACCAATGTGGACGCCACCGCCAAGGCTGTCGCCTCCTTCCCTGGCGGCATTCATCTGATCCTTGGCGGCAAGGACAAGGGCTTCCCTTACACCGTGCTTGCGCCGCTCGTGCATGAGCGCGTGCGCGCCGTCTACACCATCGGCGTGGCCGCGCCCAAGATCGAGTCCGACCTGTACGGCGTGGTTCCCATCCACCACTGCGAGACGCTGGCCAAGGCCGTCGCCGCCGCCTCTGCCGCCGCGCAGCCGGGCGAAGTGGTTTTGTTTGCTCCGGCCTGCTCCAGCTATGACCAGTTCGATAACTATGAGCAACGGGGGCGCGTCTTCAAGCAACTCGTCAAGGATTTGCAGAGCTAGGAATCCGGCCCTTATGAACGGCAACCCCGTTTGGGTGCCCCACCCTCGCGACTGTCATTCTGAGCGAAGCGCAGCGAAGTCGAAGAACCTGCGTTTCGTTTCATTGTCGCCAGGGTGGGGAAGCAAGATGCAAATCCTTCGGATCGGATCAATAGGGAATTGCAGGGCTGAGGCGTATGGCAAAGCGGGCAGGGATCGATAAGTGGTTGTTTTTTATCACCATGCTGCTGGTCGTGGTGGGGCTGGCGATGGTCTTCTCCGCCTCGGCTGTCATGGCGCAGGCGCGCTATAACTCGGAGTTTACCTTTGTTGGCAAACAGGCGGTCTGGGCGCTGGCCGGGGTGTTGGCCATGCTGCTTCTGTCGCGCATCGATTACAGCCTGTACAAGTCTCCGCGTTTCATCTATCCCGCTCTATGCGGTACTCTCTTCCTGCTGGTGCTGGTCTTCGTCATGCCCGGCTCACACAACACCCACCGCTGGATTCGCTTTGGCAATTTCTTCACCTTGCAGCCCTCGGAGATTGCCAAGCCCGTGCTGGTCGTCTTCCTGGCCTGGTTTCTGCACAACCGCCTCGACCAGATGAATGACTGGAAGAATACGCTTTGGCGCGCGGCGCTGGTTCCGCTGGTTTTCGTCGTGCTGATTGTCCGCCAGCCGGACCTGGGAACCGCGCTGGTGCTGGCCGGCGTGACTGCGATGATGCTCTATCTGGCAGGGATGAATTGGAAGTACCTGGCCGGCTGCGTCTGCCTGGCGCTGCCGCCGCTGGCCGCTCTGCTGCTGCTGGTCCCCTGGCGTCTGCGCCGCGTGCTGGCCTTTCTTCACCCGGATTCCGATCCGCAGGGCGCGGGCTTCCACATCAACCAGTCGCTGATCGCCGTCGGCACCGGCGGGCTGACCGGCCGCGGCTACATGGACGGCCAGCAGAAGCTCTTCTTCCTGCCCGAGCCGCACACTGACTTTATCTACGCCAACATCGCCGAGGAACTGGGCTTCATCGGCGCTGTCGCCATCCTGCTGCTTTTTGTGGCCTTCGCCGTGCGCGGCCTGCGTATCGCCTTCCGCGCGCAGGATCCCTTTGCCCGGCTGGTCGCCTTCGGCATCACCAGCGCCATTGTCCTGCAAGCCTTCTTCAACATCAGTGTGGTGCTCTCGCTCGTGCCCACCAAGGGCATTCCGCTGCCGCTGATTTCCAGCGGCGGAACTTCGGTCTTCGTGACCCTGGCCTCCATCGGGATTCTGCTGAACATCACCAGGAAGACGGATTAACGCAGGGGTTAGGGAACAGTGAATAGATATCTGACAGTTTGTAGTTGTACCAACGATGGGTGCCCCAGGTCCAGATTTTGGGACCTGGAAAAGCACGAAAATTGATCTATTTTGAAAGGTTTGCTCTTGTCGAATTTGCGTGTACTGATTGCCGGAGGCGGTACCGGCGGACACATCATTCCGGCGCTGGCCGTGGCTCGCGAACTGGTCGCCCATCATAATGCCGAAGTGCTCTTCGTCGGCACGGCGCGGGGCATGGAGTCGCGTCTGGTTCCCGCCGCTGGTTTCAAGCTGCATCTGGTCGAGGTGGGCCAGCTCAACAACGTTTCGCTGCTCACACGCTTGCGCACCCTGACCGACCTGCCGCGCGCCATTTTCGCCTGCCGGCGGCTGATTCGCGACTTCCGGCCCAACGTCGTCTTCGGCGTGGGCGGATATGCCTCCGGCCCGGCGATGGCGGCGGCCCTCTGGCTCAAAATTCCGTCGATGGTCTTCGAGCCGAACGCCGTTCCCGGCCTCGCCAATCGACTGGTGGGCAAACGGGTTCAGGCCGCCGCCGTCAACTTTACCTCGGCCACGGCCTGGTTCCGCAACGCCGAAGTCACCGGCATCCCCGTCCGCCCGGAGTTCTTCACGCTTCAGCCGCCCGCCGCGAACCATCCGCATCTGCTGGTTTTTGGCGGTTCACAGGGCGCGCGCCTCTTCAACACACATCTGCCCGCGATCCTGCCCGCGCTGCTCGAAGCCGTTCCCGGCCTCACCGCCCTGCACCAGAGTGGAGCGCGCCACATTGAGCCGACCCAGGCCGCCTATGCCGCCAGCGGCGCCGACCCCAGCCGCTGGCAGGTGCTGCCCTTCCTCGACGACATGCCGGCGCGCTTTGCCCAGGCCAATCTGGTGATGGCCCGCAGTGGCGCTTCGACGGTGGCTGAGCTGGCCGCCGCCGCCAAGCCCGCCTTGCTGGTGCCCTTCGCCGCCGCCGCTGACAATCACCAACTGCGTAACGCCGAGGAGATGGTGAAGGCCGGCGCGGCCTTGCTGCTCGACGAGCACGATCTCGACGTGCCCGGCAAGCTGCTGGCTGCTCTCACGGGCTTGTTGAAAAGCCCGGAGCGGCTGGCCGTGATGGCCACAGCCGCCCGCACACAGGCGCATCCCGACGCCGCTGAGCGCATCGCCGAGCGGCTGGCGGCGCTGGCGCAATCGTAAGATTCTTCTATTGATCCGGCCCAAAAGATTTGCAACGCGCTTTCCCACCCTAGCGACAAAAACAAAGGCGTCGCGAGGGTGGGGCACCCAAATCGTGTTGCAATACATAAGGGCCGGATCAATAAGATACACAGGCCGTGCGCTCCATTTTTTGTGCAAAGCCTGCGCAAAAGATGGGGTGCTCGGTGCAAGGCGGGAGAGCGGAAGCTTTGCTCCAATGAAAAAAGGCACGCCTACCGAAGCAGACGTGCCTTTTGTTTGAAGAAGGAAGCGATGAGAATTTACCGGTGACCACCACCGCCGCCGCCACCCATGTGGCCGCCGCCACCGAATCCGCCGCCGTGACCACCGCCACCAAACCCACCACCGTGGCCGCCACCACCAAATCCACCGCCGTGACCACCGCCGCCGAATCCACCACCGTGGCCGCCACCGCCGAATCCACCACCGTGGCCGCCGCCGTTGAATCCACGTCCACCGTTACCGGGTCCGCCGTATCCGGGTCCGCCGTATCCGGGTCCGCCGCGATCTCCGCCGTATCCGTGCCAGCCACGGTCGCGATTACCGCGATCCCAGCCGCCATGTCTCCATCCGCCACGATCCCAGCCGCCGCGATCCCAGCCCCAGTGATACCATGGCCCGATGCCAATAAAGACGCCATCGGCATACCATTCAGGCCCATAGTACCCGTCAGGCGCGCAGTCATAAGGGTAGTAGGCATAATAGCCCCACGCGCAGACCGGGGGACCGTAGATCACGGGAGCGGGAACAACAACGGGGCCAACGCCGACATACTGGTCGTCCGCATATTCATCTTGGGCCACTGCCGTTGCCGCCCAAGGGACAGTCAGCAATGTTGCCAACAGAGCCAGGCGAAATTTCCGCATAGAACCTCCTCGTGCCGCCCTGTTCCGCATCTTCCGAACCGGGGTCCCGGAGACAAGCTCCGTTCTCAGCACTGCCGGTCGCTGGGCTTTTCTTCCCATCCGGCTTCTACTCTCTCAAACACATTCCGGCAACTAAGTTGCGGTTTACCTCAAAATAGTGTCGTTCAGGCACGAAAAAGGCCGCTTCACCGGCTGCCATGCCGGTAAAACGGCCTTTCTACGCTATAGAAGGAACTCCGCAACCCAGCGCGATTCCTTAATTTGCCAGCACCGCCCGGTAGCGCACCTTGTTTTTCTTTACCTTGTCGATGGCCGCATTGGCTTGGGCCATGGGGAACAATTCTGTTGTGGCCTTTACTCCGTGCCGCGCTGCCACGTCCAGCATCTCCCTCATTTGATGGGGGCTGCCGATCGGGCTTCCGCTGATCGACCGGAAGCCGGAGATCAGTGTGAAGGCGTTCACGCTCACCGGAGCGGGCGGAATCCCCACAAAGCACAATGTCCCGGTAGGCCGCAGCGTCTGCAAATAAACTGCCCAGTCCTGGTCGGCATTGATGGTGCTCAAAACAAAATCCATGGAGCCGGCAACGTCTTTAATGGCTTTGGATTCAAGGGAATTCACAAAGTGGTCCGCGCCCAGCGCGTGCGCCTCTTCTTCTTTTGCTGGCGAGGTCGAAAAGGCCGTCACATCCGCGCCGAAGACGTGGGCAAACTGGATGGCCAGATGCCCCAGCCCTCCGATGCCGATAATGCCCACGCGCGACGACGGATTGACGCCATGGGCGCGCAGCGGGTTATACACCGTAATACCGGCGCAGAGCAGCGGAGCCGTCTGCGCACTATCCAGAGCCTCGGGAAGCGGAAACACAAAGCGCTCATTGGCCCGGACCCGGTCAGCGTAGCCGCCGTGCCGGTGGACGCAAGTCGCCTCCGCCGCCTGGCAGAGGTTTTCCATGCCGCGGGTGCACCACTCGCAGATTCCGCAGGAGTTCGACTGCCAGCCCAGGCCCACGCGCTGACCAACCTCCAGCGACCGCACCTCGCTTCCCACGGCCGCCACCGTGCCCACAACTTCGTGGCCGGGAATGAATGGATACTGGCTATTTCCCCAGTCGTTTGCGATCAGGTGAAGGTCGCTGTGGCAAACCCCGCAGTGGGTAATGGCAATTTCCACATCCCGCAGGCCCAGTTCACCCGGGTCGTATTTGAACGGCAACAGTTCAGCTCCTGCCGCATGCGCTGCAAGTCCTTGAATTAAGCTCATGGTCAGTCTCGAATCCTCGCTGGGGAAGGCAAAATGACGAGCAAGAACGCCGAAGGCATCCGCCGCAAATTTTAAGAGGAAACTCCCCCCGATTGCTAGTCTAAACCGCCACCCGGTTCTATGCGCAGGCTGAGCGTCTGAAAACCGCTCAGAACCCCGCCGGCGGGGGCATCTGCCTCCAATTCCGCCGACTCGCCGTTCAGGCTGGCAAGCTGCGCGGCACGCTGTGGCTCCAGCGTGTTGGCCACGGAAAGCGGCAGGCTCGAGAGGGTTTGCCCCTCCGTGCTTGCCTGTGTTTCCGGCACCAGCAGGCTCACGTAGATGTGGTCTACCGTGTGCTGGCGCCGCGCCTGGGCCAGCACCGCTTCCAGATCCGGAAGGCGGTTCTGCGGCGCCGGCTGCTCCAGGGTCCGATCCAGCGTCCCGGCATCTGAAACCAGCAGCCGCAGATTGCCCGTTCCCAGACGGGACGGCAGCTTCACCGCAATGCGCACATTGCGCGCGGCCTGCCGCCACGGTTGCAGCGTCGCTTCCACCACTACCGTATCGCCGGCATGAACAATATTGCCTGAAACCAGCCGCGCCGCCGTCAACTCGACTTCCACGCGATGCGGAATGGCTTCCACGTCGAAATTGACCGCGCGCACCACGCCCTGCCGGCGGGCGCTCGCGTAGAGCCGCTGAAAACGCTCCGTCGTCAGCAGCGCGGCCACCATGGGCGTGGGCACCACGTCTCCGGCTGGAGCCCACAGGTCCAGAGGCGATGGCGGATAGCCATCCAGCTCTATGCTGCCGGTCAAATGGTAGCTGGTCTCCGCCGTGCTGTCGTTCGTCTGCAGCAGCGCCTGATACAGGGTCACGAGGACGGCCTGCGGCGTCAGCGAGGGCAGGTCCAGGACCTCCATGTTCAGATGGCGCTCTTCCTTTTGCGCCGGGCCTTCGCCATGCACACGGATATGGACGGGAATCATCCGCGCCTGAGCCCCCAGAACGCCGCGAATGGCCGCGTCGCGGTCCTCGGTAAAAGCGCCGATGGTTGCGCCCGTGTTCACAATCTTGAAGCTGTTCAAGGGCGATGCCAGCGTGGCGACCACATCCGTCGTGGTCATCGGCAGCGAAACCGGGCCGGCCTGCAGAAGAGGGTGCCCGCAGGCCAGCAATTGCTTCGGGTCGATGTACGTCACCGTGCAGGTGGCCGCAATCTCCATGTCGCCACGGACCAGTTGCGCGCTCACCGCGGAGCCGGGTACGAGGCCCGCAATGGCCTTCTCCGAGGCGATTGCGCTGCTTTCCCCAGCCGCCCCGGAGGAGGCGCCCATCCCCCCGGCCGCCACCGTTTCCAGCCCTGTTCCGGCCATCCTCTGCTGCCACAGGCGAACCGCCTCCGGAGCGAATCCGCTCATCACCAGCGGCGTTTCCATTGCCTGCATCGAATCCTGGCCAGACGGCTGCGAACTCTGCTCCCTGGTCCCTGCTCCCTGGCTCCTGATTCCCGATCCGCGGTCTCCGCCGATGGGCAGGGCGCGCACCTCCAGCATCTGCGCGATGGGCGTGATGCCGGCTATGGGGTCCTTGCTGAATTGCCCGACGCGGTAGGAGAGCGCGCCCAGCAGACGGTTGCCGATGTAGACCGGGCTACCGCTCATGCCGGCCACCACGCCCGTATATTCGGGCTTGCTGCCGTGCAATTGCGCCAGAATCATGTCGCGGCCCGGCCCCCGCGCGCCACGCAGAACTCCCAGAATCTCCACATCCATCGGCTCCGGCTGGCTGCCGGAAAAAACCGTCCAGGCTGTCCCCCGCAGCCCGCGATGCACCTCATTCAGCGGAAAGAAGCCGCCGCCCGTGGGCGGTGAGGCAGCCGAAGCGGCTTTCCCTGGCGCGGTTTGCGCCGGCGCGAGGCCGGGAGAGGGAAGCACGGCCCATGCGGCGCAAAACATCAGCATAGCCAGCCGAAACGGAGGGTTCTTCAGGCGTGTTTTCACAGATATAAGAGTACAACCGGATGGGTCTTTCCCGGCTATTTCCCGCTGACGCGAAACGGTTATGAGAAATTGCGGAATACAGAGAGCTTCTTGCAAAATTCCATTGAGACAGTGAAGAGCGTCAGGGCGCGATCAGATGAAGCTGCTATTGATGCACGGCGCCTACGCTTTTATTCCATGCGAACTTTGTACTGGAACTTGCCATCGCTGGCGCGTATTTCTTCGAGAGCGCCATTGTTGAGCATGTTGCGGATCTCGGCGCTGAGGACGCGGTCTCCGAAGCGTCCGCGCAGCTTGATGAGAATCCGCTCCTTCGCCCGCGGCGTGGCGCAGTATTTCCGAATGGCCTCTTGCGCGGCATTCAACAGGGGCGCGGCTGTGACGCCCTGCGGCGATGCGGGCAGCAGCTTCTTCGGGTAGACGATGGTCACTCCGGGATTTCCCAGGCTGTCTCCGGGCAGCATTGAGCCGAAGCATTCCGCGTGGGTGGCCAGATACGCGCGAAGTTTCTTCCGTATCGCTCCGCCCGCGCCCGTCGATCCATAGCCATGGATAACTTCGACGCGGCCGCGATAGTTACTTCTCACGCAGTCATTGCAGAAACGCGCAAACTCCCCGATAGCCTCGGGAACGGTGTGATGGTGGAGATCGATGGAGCGGGATTCATTCATTGCTTTGGAAGGCGTTCCCAGATTTTTTCAATGTAGCTATCGGTCATGCCGGCAATGTAATCGGTGACGGTGCGGGCCAGGCCCTCGGTGGGAATCTGCGCCTGATGGTCTTCGGGCAGCAGGCTGGGGTCGGCGATGAGGGCTGAAAACAAGCCCTCGACAACCTCCGTCGCGTGGACGTGCCCCTCTTCGATGGCGGGGGCGTAATAGAGATTGGCGTACAGAAATTCCTTGGCGGCGGCGCGGGAGGCTTCCATCTCTGGGCTGAGCGCCGCCAGCCGGTGGGGCGCGCGGCGAATTTCGTCCAGTGTCGTCGCGCCCAGCGCCGTCACCTGCCGCTGCGTCTCTTCCAGCAGATCCGTGACCAATGCGTTGAGAACGCGGTTGAGGGTTTCATAGGCTGCCTGTTTTGGCTGCGTGGCCGGATAATCGCGCAGGACAGCGTCGTAAAAGCTGCGAAAGAGAGCCACTTCCTCGCGCACCTGCCCCAGCGTGAGAATGCCCGATTCGAGTCCGTCGTCGAGGTCCGCGGTCAGGTAGGCGATTTCGTCGGCCAGGTCGAGCAGTTGGGCTTCCAGCGGCGGAAATTGGTCGAGAAAGTACTCGGCCAGTTCCGGATGCGCCAGGGCGGAGTAGTCGTGGGAATGTTTGACGATGCCCTCGCGCACGCCCAGAGTCAGGTTCAGGCCGCGGAAGCCCGCATAGCGCTCCTCGAACCAGGTAACGATGCGCAAGGCGTGCAGGTTGTGGTCGAATCCTAGGCCAAAACCGCGCAGGCAGCCGTCAAGCGCCTTTTCGCCGGCGTGGCCGAAGGGCGGATGGCCGATGTCGTGCGCCAGCGCCAGCGCCTCGACCAACTGCGCGTTCAGCCCCAGCGCGCCGGCCAGCGTGCGGGCGATCTGGGCCACCTCAAGCGTGTGGGTCAGGCGGCTGCGAAAGTGGTCCGAGGGGGAGTCGGCGGCAAGGCGGGCGAAGACTTGGGTCTTGCCGGCCATGCGGCGAAAGGCGCGCGCATGCAGGACGCGGGCCGTGTCGCGGGCAAAGGGCGTGCGGTAGGGATGGGGCGGCTCCGGGTGCGCGCGGCGGGCAAGCTCGCCGCCGGGGCGGACGGCAATTCCTGGGGGCAAGGCGAAGAGCGGGTTGAGGGCCGGATTGGTCATTGTTTCACGCTGCGCGACTCACACTTACCTTACGATAACTGGAAAACACGCGCTGGAAGAAGAATAGAGCAGTTTTCCGGAGGAGGGAGATTGCCTTTTCCGCGCACATCTGAAGGAGAACAGGGCGGGCTGCCTTTATACTTAGATGTTTGTGGAATTGCATGGGGTTCCAACGGCGGATTTTTTGCCGCTGGGGAGAGAAGGAGTGAGCTTTGGCTCAGGCGGAGATTGGCATTATCGGCGGCAGCGGGCTTTATTCGATGCCCGGATTGACGAACACGCATGAAGAGCGCGTGGAGACGCCTTTTGGCGATCCCTCGGACGCCTTCGTGCTGGGTGAGATGGAAGGGCGCAAGGTGGCCTTTCTGGCGCGGCATGGGCGCGGCCATCGCATCCTGCCCTCGGAGTTGAACTTCAGGGCCAACATCTACGCCATGAAGAAGCTGGGCGTCGAGCGCATTCTGTCGATCTCCGCCGTCGGTTCGCTCAAGGAAGAACACAAGCCCGGCGATTTCGTGATTCCTGACCAGTTCATTGACCGGACCAGCAAGCGCGTTTCCACCTTTTTCGGCGAGGGCATCGTGGGCCACATCTCCTTTGCCGACCCGGTCTGCGCCGTAGTGGCAAAAGCCGCCGCGGAAGCTTGCGCGAAGGTGGGTGTTGCGGGTCATTTGGGTGGAACCTACGTTTGCATGGAAGGACCGCAGTTTTCGACCCGGGCCGAGTCGAATCTCTATCGCAGTTGGGGCGCGGACGTGGTCGGCATGACCAACCTGCAGGAGGCCAAGCTGGCCCGCGAGGCGGAGATCTGTTACGCCACCATCGCCATGGTGACCGACTACGACTGCTGGCGCGTGGGTCACGACGCCGTCACCATCGAGGAGGTCATTGCCGTTTCGCAGCACAACGCCGAGAATGCCGCCAAGGTGGTTCGGGCCGCGGTGGCCTTGATGCCAGCCGAGCGCACCTGCGCCTGCGCTTCTGCAGCCAAGTATGCCGTGATGACTCAGAAAGACGCGATTCCAGCGGCGGCCAAAGAGAAGCTGAAGCTGCTGTTTGGCAAGTACCTGGGGTAACAGTGGAGTTAGCGCGGTTTTTGATCTTGACTAAAGGGACGGAACAACTACAGCACTGTCATCCTGAGCGAAGCGCAGCGGAGTCGAAGGATCTGCGGTTGTTTTTGCATTAGTTCTTCCTTCTCCGTTGTCAGAAGGGGATTGCAAACCATGAAAGTTACCAACGTTAAGGCAGCAGAATGATTTGATCATGTGATTTCGGACGGAATGGCGCATTCGATGAATAAGGTCTGTACCTGTCCACATTAATTGCGATGAGATTTCAACAAGTTGAGGCTGCAAAGTTGAAGCTGAAAAGAAACAACTCTTCGTGGAGGCTGCAATTGTTGGTTCCATCGGAATGCTCATTTTGAGCGGATTTCGCACCGTCCCTCCGGGACGGGGCATTTGTCGGGCACTTACCCAGGACTGCACTGCGTTTGTCCTGGGCTATTATCGATTCTCCCTACGGGAGAAAGACCGCCGCATATTTCATGTGCCGCAGATCAGAGAAGCCGGTGGGGGACTGAAAGGAAACAACCGCAGATCCTTCGACTGCGTTTGGCGCTAAGAACGCGCCAAACTTCGCTCAGGATGACAGCTTTTTAGCTAGTTTGAGTTTGAGAGGAAAATTCATGGCGATTACCGTAGTGGGCAGCGTTGCTTTCGATTCCATTGAAACACCGGCGGGCAAGCGCGACCGCTGCCTGGGCGGAGCGGCAACGTATTTTTCGCTCTCCGCGAGCTTTTTCACTGATGTGCGGGTGATCGCCGTCGTGGGCGAGGATTTTGGCGCTCAGGAGCAGGCGGTCTTCGATGCGCGTTCGATCAATACCGCCGGCATCGAGCGCACCAAGGGCAAGTGCTTTGCCTGGGAAGGCTCATACCTCGACAATCTGAATGAGGCTCAGACGCGCAACACCGAGTTGAACGTCTTTGCCGACTTCGACCCGAAGATTCCCGCTTTGTACCGCGACTCGAAGTTTCTGTTCCTGGCCAATATCGATCCAGTCCTGCAGCGGCGCGTGCGTGAACAGATGCCGGATGTGAAGCTGGTGGCAGGCGATACGATGAACTTCTGGATCAAGGATCATCGCCCGGCGCTGCTGGAAGTTTTGAAGGGCCTGGATGTCTTGCTCATCAATGACACCGAGGTCCGTATGTTGGCCGGCAAGGACAACCTGTTGCAGGCGGCGCGCGCCGTGCTGACGCTGGGGCCGAAGGCTCTGGTGGTCAAGCACGGCGAATACGGGGCCACCTTGTTTCATGGCGCGGCGGAAAGCCAGCGGGAAAGCGAGCCAGCGAGTCAACCAAAAGGCGTGAGCGCGGGGCGGCCCTTCCGTGCTCCGGCGATGCTGCTGGAAGAGGTTGTGGACCCGACGGGCGCGGGCGACAGCTTTGCCGGCGGCTTTTTCGGATATCTGGCCTCGCAGCCGGAGTTGACTCCGGGCGCTTTCCGCCGCGCCATGTTCTATGGCAGCGTGATGGGCTCGTTCGCGTGCGAGCGCTTCGGCATCGAGCGGCTGCAGAAGCTTACGCGTCAGGAAATCGACGAGCGCTTCATTCTCTTCCGCGAGTTGACGCACCTTGACTGAGAAGCTCCATTGTCGCGTGACAGGCTGGGAGTGGCTGGCGGTCATGGCCAGCTGCGTCGCGGCTTCGCTGGCCGCTATTTGGTGGAGCTGGCGCAGCGGAGCCATGCTCAACTACGGCGACGCGGTAGCCCATCTGCACATTGCGCGGCGGGTCTTTGACGCGCGTCTGCCGCGGCTGACTGAGTTGGGTTCGGTTTGGCTGCCGCTGCCGCATCTGCTGCTGCTGCCTTTCGTGCAGGTTTATAGCTGGTGGGCCAGCGGCTGGGCGGGCGTGATTCCGTCGGCGCTGGCTTACATGGCCGCGTGCGCGGGCGTTTACCGGCTGGCGCGGCATTGGCTTGCGCCCACGGCCTCGGCGCTGGCGCTGGCCTTTTTCGCTCTCAATCCCAACCTGCTTTATTTGCAAACCACGGCCATGACCGAGCCGCTGTTTCTGTGCGAGATGGTGTGGGTTGCCGTCTGGCTGGTGGAGTGGCGGGAGAGCCTGAACGCAGACCCGGCAAAGTCCAGCCGCCTGCTCTGGTTGATAGCCCTGGCGCTCACGGCTGCCGTCTTCACTCGCTATGACGGCTGGGTGATGGCGCTGGTGGCCTGGGTGTGCATGGGGTTGGCGCTGCTGCGCCGCGGCCGGCTGCGCTCGTGGAGCTTCTGGCTGGCGAGTCTGCTGGTGGTGGCTGCGCCGGTGGCGTGGTTTGTGTATAACGCGATTGGCTTCGGCGATTGGCTCTACTTTTCGCGCGGGCCTTATTCGGCCAAGGTGATTGAAATCCGCACCATGTCCCATGGCAGCGGGCCACCGCATCCGGGATGGCACAATCCGTGGGTGGCGGAGCTGTTCTTTCTGAAGGCCGCAGAGATGGACGCGGCGGCGGCGGCCTGGGGCAATGCGCTGCTGGCGGTGAGCGCGCTGGCAACGGTATGGGCCTGGATTACAGCGCGGCGGCGCGGGCTTACGTGGGCGCTGCTGCTGTGGCTCCCCGTTCCTTTTTATGCCTATTCGGTGGCCTACGGCTCGGTGCCCATCTTTCTGCCGCCGTGGTGGCCGCACTCCTGGTACAACACACGCTACGGGATGGAGATGCTGCCGGCCTTGGCGCTGGGGATGGGCTTTGCGGCGCAGTTCGCGCTGGCCGCGGTCAAGGATTTCAAGCCACGCGAGGTTGATCCGCGCTGGGTGCGGACCGCCGCGGGCGCGCTGTTTGCCTTGCTGGTTTTGAACGCCGTCGAGATGGTGCGCGAGCGTCCGCTGGTCTACGTCGAGGGGACCAAAAACCTGGCTTCGCGGCGGGACTTTGAACGCGAGATTCCTCCGGCGCTCAAGGCGTTGCTGGCCGGGCGGCCTGGGGCCACGGTGCTGATGGGAACGTCCGTCTATCCGACGCTTGTGTCCCTCACCGGGATTCCGCTGCGCCAGACGATCAACGAAAGCGATCTGTACATTTATCACGCCGCGCTGGCCGCGCCGGCCGCTCATGCCGCAGTTGTGCTGGCCTTTGATGGCGATGAGATCGACGCGGCGGTAAGGGCGCATCCCCAGGGCTTGACAGCGGTTCGGCGCTTCTGGCAGGCCGGGCAAGCGCCGGCAACGCTTTATGTTTCCAATGGCCAGCCGCCAGTCTCATCCGGCCAAGAGGAGCGGTGATAGCATCGGTTTGGAAGCGAGATGAGCAGGATGCTGGCGCAATTTACATTCGAGATGGCCGCCGGTGCGTCCTTTACCTTGCGCGAAATGGAGGAAGATTGATTCGCTTTGCAAAGGCTCATGCCTGTGGCAATGACTTTTTGATTGTGACCGCGGAGGATGCGGTGGGCCGCGACTGGCCGGAGTTGACGCGGCGCCTATGCGCGCGTCACACGGGCATCGGCGCGGACGGCGTCGAATTTTTCCAGTGGACCGGACCCAAATCCGGCAGCCTTCGCCTGCACAACGCCGACGGCTCCATCGCCGAAATCAGCGGCAACGGCACGCGCTGTGTGGCGGCCTGGATGGCTCTCGAACGCGGCTTTCAGCCGGGCGATGAGCTGGAGATTGCAACCGACGCGGGGCTGCGCGTCTGCCACTTGAATGCGCTGCACGCGGACGGCAGATTCAGCGTGGAAGTGAGTGCCGGAATGGGCATTCCCGTTTTCGAGCAGCACAGTGTCCGGCTGGCCAATGAGATGTGGGTCGCGGGCGTCACTGTTTCCACCGGCAATCCGCACTTCGTCATTCTGGTGGACAATGCCGAGTTCACCGTTGGCCGGAAAAGCTGGCGGCAGATTGGCGCGGAGATTGGCGTTCATCCCGACTTTCCGCAGCAGACCAATGTTGAGTTCTTCCGCATTGTCAGCCCAACCGAGATTGAGATTCGCATCTTCGAGCGCGGCGTAGGGCCGACCAGTTCTTCCGGCACGGGCAGCTCGGCCTGCGCCACGGCTGCCATCGGCGTGCACGGCTGCCATTCGCCGCTTACGGTTGTGGCTCCCGGCGGCGCGCAAACCATCGAGTGGAAAGGCGCGGGCACTGAATTGCGGCTCACCGGGCCGGCGGCGCTGATTGCCCGCGGGGAGGCTTGGGACGCATGACCGCTCTATTCAAACCGCGTGTTGTTCCAAATGATGCCCAGGTGGCTGTAGTCTCTCCTGCTTCCGCGCCGAATCCGGAGCGCGTGGAGCACGGAATCGCGGCGTTGCGCGCGTTGGGCTATGCGCCGCAAGCCTCGGAAAACCTTCTCGCTCGTGGTCCGCTCTACTTTGCGGGAGCGCCCGAGCTGCGGCTCAGCGACCTGCATCAAGCTTTTTCCAGCGAGGACGCGCGCGCCATCTTCGCGACGCGCGGCGGCTACGGCTCGAACTATCTGCTCGATGACTTGGACCTGGACCTGATTGCCGAAAACGCCAAGCCGCTCATCGGTTATAGCGACTTGACTGCGCTGCAACTGTGGCTGCTCGATGAGATACACTTGCCGGCCTTTCACGGTCCCATGCTCTCGGCGGATTTTGCGCGAGAGGACGGCGTTCACCTTGCCAGCCTGCAAGCGGCGCTCGGCGGCAAGCCGTACAACGTGGGCGCGCAGGAGGGGATGCGCTCCTTGCACCCCGGACGAGCGCGCGGCACGCTCTATGGCGGCTGTCTGAGTATTCTGGTGGCCATGTTGGGCACGCCCTACGAGCCGCAGACCGAGGGCAAACTGCTCTTCCTCGAGGATGTGAACGTCAAGCCTTACCAAATCGACCGCATGTTATGGCAACTGTTTGAAGCGGGCAAGCTGGACCGCGTGCGCGGCATCGTCTTCGGCGAGATGTTGGACTGTGCTTCGCCGGGCGCGCCGCCCGAACTGCTCGATCAGGCGATTCTGCACGCTCTCGAAGACTTTACCGGACCCATCGCCATCGGCCTACGCAGCGGCCACGTTTCGCGTCAGAACGTGACGCTGACCTTCGGCGTGGATGCCGAATTGATCGTTCAGAAAGAAGCGCGCCTGCACATGATTGAGCCGGCGGTGGTGGTGTAGAGAACAGAGGTCAGAGATCAGAGAACAGAGATTAGGAACTGGTCTCTGATGCTTGAAGCTGTACCAATGCTGGGTGCCCCAGGTCCCGATTTTGGGACCTGGGATACCTCAAATTCAAGGGAACAAAAATCAGTGACAGTACAAAGAAAAATCGGCTTGCAGCGAACGGTACGGGCGGTGGCGCGATGACCCAGCCCTCCCGGCACATTCATCTGAGCGGCATCTGCGGCACGGCGATGGCTTCGCTGGCCGGGCTTTTGCAGTTGCAGGGCCACCGCATCACCGGCTCCGACAAGGCTGCCTATCCGCCCATGAGCGACATGCTCAGCGCGCTCGGCATTCCCATTCTTGAGCCTTACGCCGAGGCCAATCTCGATCCCGCGCCCGACCTGGTGGTGATTGGCAACGCGCTTTCGCGCGGCAATCCGGAGATCGAGCGCATTCTGGACGAGCGCATTCCGTTTACCTCGATGGCGGCTCTCTTGCGCGAGGAGTTTCTGGTCGGGCGCGAGTCGTTGGTGGTCGCTGGAACGCACGGCAAGACGACGACGACCAGCATGTTGGCCTGGATATATCAGGTGGCCGCGCGCCAAAATCCCGCTCTGGAGCCGTCGTTTCTGATTGGCGGCGTGGCGGAAAACTTTGGCACGAGCTTCCAGCTCC
>Ga0224525_1000085_pt1 | contig 48811 bp, 47 predicted proteins | sample CFST100metaG_FD_179874 | JGI IMG/M metagenome (GOLD analysis project Ga0224525, IMG submission 179874) | Peat soil microbial communities from Stordalen Mire, Sweden - C.F.S.T100 | ecosystem: Environmental > Terrestrial > Soil > Wetlands > Peat | place: Sweden: Norrbotten County, Stordalen Mire...
GAGCAGTCGCCGACGACAGACCGATGGAAGATCCTGCTGGAGTACATCGTGGCCAGAATCGTTCCGCATAGGCCCCGAAAACTCATCCAAACACAGGCTCTGCTGGCTGGCAACTGCGGTTTTTAGGCTCAAAGCAATTTTTGCCGATAAAAACCAAGCAAACCGGCGAATCGTTGAACCCGACCCGATTGGTGACTTCAGCGAGAGTTTTTTCCTGGTGGCGTCAGTACAACTCCACGGAAAAGGGTGCTGTCGAGGGTGCTGAACGAATTTTTGAGGTGCTGAAGGGTGCTTTTCATCGCCATCAATGCTCATTTTTTCAATAAGTTACAAGCAATTGCCGTTATGGCATGGAAGAGGTCATCGATTCCCGCACTATATTAATCGGATTGCTTCCGAAGTTCGGTGCCAGCCTTCCTATTCGCGCATCTGGCGCTCATAGAGGATGGGCGCTACAATTCCTTTGCAGCGAAGAACGATTCATCCAGTAGACAGGCGCGGACACAATACGGACACATTTCGGGTACCAAAACATACCATTTGGTACCAGACGGCACAACAACTCTGCTAGACTCCTCCTTATACATCAATAGCTTACGATGGTTCTAAACCGCTTAGCAGATTGGAAGGCGGCCCTGAAAAGGCCGGCGGCGGCGGTTCAATCCCGTCTCTGGCCACCACATTATAAAGCACTTAGATGTAACCAACAACGCCTCGCTCAAGTCACGCGTACCAAAAGCGTACATCGGAGCCGCTTGCAAAATTCAAAGTGAAGTGCGAGTGGCGTTAAAGCATTTCTCCTTTAGGTATAGAGTTCGGGTGCCCCACCCTCGCCGCGTATTTGTTTTTGCGGCTAGGGTGGGATTCCTCTACACCATCAGGAGAAATGTTCTAAATACTGTCAGGGTGCCCCATCCATTTCCGCGTTTTTTGCGGAAATGGGTGGGAAACGATGTCACTGTTTTCTTGCCGGATCAATAGGGTTTGCAACAGGCTCAGTTGTTTACAGATTATTTTGCCGCGTCATCGCACAATAATACTCAGGTGCATTTTTTCCGATCGTCCTGCTTGTGCTGCAAAGGGGTTGCTAACTCCTTATCCTGGACGATTTTGCAGGCAACTCCTTTGTTTTGACGATTTTACAGCGGAATACTGTCTGTAAACAAATGAAAACAAGTATTTTATGCCAAAAATACGGGTGGGGGGGTAGGTCGTATAGAACGCCGCTACGCCCTCGGAGCAAGCCATGGCGCCGAAGGGGCTGCGGAACCCATAATGCCGGTTTCCAGGTAATTTTACAAGCGGCTCATCGGCTAGAGCAGATTCAGAATTCCTGCGCAGAAGGAAGCAGTGACAGCAAGTGCTTCCATAATGCCACGGGGTAAGCTCTGGATTCCCTTGCCGGAGTACAGAGTAAAAAAACGCATTCCCTGCTCGATTGTTAGCGGAGATAGTTTATTTTTGGGGCAGGGGAAATAGTTGATTGCATAATACTTATAGTGCAGTGTTTATTAAACAATATACAGCCACGAGCTACGGATGATTATTTACCAACGATCATTGACTCCAAATTTTCACAATTTTTTCGCTTGACAAACGGCAGCATCCGCTTATTCTTATTTCGACGCGAGAATGCGTTTTTCCCGGTTCTCTACGCTGGTCGGCCTGTCTACTTTGAAGCTGTAGCCGGACTTAAGAAATGATTTTTCGGCGCTGGGCAATTTCGCGGTGACATTGGTTTCCCCTGTGTGACGGTCGTATGGTCTGCTGATGATTGGATGAGAGGCTTAGCGTAAAGTTAACTTGCTAAGTCAGGATGGCGAAGCTATGCGCAACGCACTGGTTAAAGCAAAGACTTACGGTCAATCTTCAGTTTACAGACGATAGGTCAAACCCGTAAGTATACCGTCGAGCAACCGCCTCTGCCTGTTTCTTATTGATACAAGATATTTTACAACTTAATTTGCATCAGAACTTGGCTTTTTCCATCGCTTCTATCTGTGACCATCCAGATTCAAGGCCGGCCAAAAAATGAGCCGCAAGGAATTCGGCGTGTCAGGATCAGACTGCACGCCCCGGTTGCAATGTTGATTCGAGGCCCGTTGGTGTGGCATAGGTCACAGCGATCTTACGGTAAGTGAACAATGCTTCGTGCAGGCTGCTGGTGCCCTGCAATTTGGCGTGGAGCGCGTGTAAAATGCCCGTTACGTCTAAAAGCTCAGTAAGGGGAGACAAGATTCTTCTAGCGGCAGGCAAGCTGTTTGCGCGCCAGGGATATCACGGAACGACCACTCGTGAGATAGCCCGCCTTGCCGACGTAAGTGAAAACACGCTTTTCCGGCATTTCGATCATAAGGAAGAACTCTTCTGGTTGACTCTCCGCTCGTATTCAGGAGGGTTACAGTTTCGACGGGACGTGCTGGAGGGGATAACGCAATGCGACTCTCCAGAAGTGGTCTTGCCAAAGATTATCGAGATGCTCGCGGATACAGCCAACTACCGTCCGGAACTGCTTCGGCTGATTGCGGTCGCATTCGTCGAGCTGCACGCAAAGGTGAACGAATTCTGCCAGGAGCAGCTCTCGCCTGTTTTCTCGGCGATCAATCACTATTTGGAGATAAACATCAGGAGCGGGAAAATTCGTAATTTGGATTCCACAATTCTGACATCCGCATTAATAATGACAGTGTTGACCCATCCGGAGATATACAACCTGATCGATGGCAACAAGCCGGTATATCCAAATAGCTTGGAAGCGCACCGTGCATATGCCAGGTTCTGGTTGGATTTGATCGTTCCAAGGACGTCGGTCTATCCATCGCCTAATGCCCAGGTAAGAGGCGAGTATCCAGATTGAACTGCTTAAGCCGACGTCCAGAGTGAGCGTCATCCTCATTTTTGATAGGGTCCGCCATTAGTCGATTGTTTGAAAAGCTGCCTCCGCAGCAAGCGTTCGACCGATAATCGAAGCCCGAGGTTATCTCACTTCTCTGAGAGCATTTAAGACTTGTCAGGCACTGAACTATGGACGCTCCGATAGGCCCCGGCTGGCTGATAGCATCTGCCGCGGGAGGGCATCAGATGCTCACCAAGGCTCGAAAACAGCAAGAGAAACAAAACGCCAGGAAGCCAGGCCGGACTTAGCTTTTTATCCAGATGCCGGCAATATCACCCGTCAGTTCTGTATTATGCAGCCGCCTACAAGCATGTTCCGATGATGGAGAGGAAGAGTTCATCGCCTTTGCTCTGACCTTTTGACAGAGTCGCTGTAACCTGGGGAACCGGCACTCGCGATCTTCATTAGTGAATCAAAAGACGGCTGGCAAGAAAGAATAAACTGCCGTTCATTTAAGGATATCAATTGGGCAACTACGAAGTTCCTAACTCAAGTGATGAAACGCCAATAGGCACCGCGGCATCACCGGTCCACTATCAGTCTGCCAGCGCAACCGGGCTGCACAATCTCCTTCGCGTGTTGACGAGGCGCTACAAGTGGATCATCGGTTCGGTGGTGATCTGTGTGTTATGGGCCTTTGTCATCACATTGAGGACGAAACCCACCTATGAGTCGACTGCAACCATCGAGTTGAATAAGGGCGGCGGCGGTTCTCTCGATCTCGGGCTCGGAGATGCGTTAGGGCAACAACTGACCGGCGGAGGAGGAGATCTCAATACAGACCTACATACAGAGACCGCGATCCTCAAAGGCGACTCGCTGGCCCTGGCAGTCATTCAGCGGCTTGGGCTGGCCTCGCAGGCACCGTTTGGCACCGAGGGCGGAAACACTGCCAAGGACCCAGAGAAGAGCTTGCCGCTCGAAGAAGCACCACAGACGCGGGGGCGTTTGTTGGGAGTCTTTGAGAGTCATTTGAAAGTACAGCCGGTTAGTGGAACCAGATTGATTCAGGTCACCTTTGAGAGTCACGATGCGAGACAGGCTGCGCAGATCGCGAATGCGATCATCGACAGCTACAAGACTCAATACCTCCAGAGCCATTACGACGCGACCAGCGAGGCCTCGGGTTGGCTGACGAAGCAGTTGTCGGAGCTCAAGAGCAATGTTGAAGACTCCGAGAAGAAGCTCACTGATTTTGAAAAGGGCTCCGGAATTCTCAGCCTGGACATGATGACACCATCTTCCGATAGCGGATCAACAGGCGGCGGCGGAGTCCATAGTATTGTTATTCAAAAGCTCGACGCGTTGAACGCCGAGTTGACAGCGGCTGAAGCAAATCGCATTGAAAAGGAGGCAATCTACCATCTCGCGCGAACGAAGAATGAGGATGTGGTTGCCGGCCTTGGAAGCGATCCGCTGGCGGTTCAGAGTAACTCGATGGTACTCACTCAGGGCGGGGGGGTTTCGAACCTTCAACAGTTTCGGCAGCAAAAAAGCCAGTTGAAGATCAATCTTGCCGAAGCTTCCACTGCATACGGGGCGAACAACCGCCATCTGAAGGAGTTGCAAACTCAGATAGCCGCACTGGATGAGCAAATTCAGCTGGAATTGCAACATATCACTAGGCGCGCGCAAGTCGATTTCCAATTGGCGCAACAGACCGAAGGCGTAATTCGCCAGCGCTTCAACGAGCAGCAAGGGGCAGCCAGCAAGCTCAATGAAAAGGCTGTTCAATTTGCGGTGTTGAGCCAGGAAGCCGACTCGCGCAAGAAATTGTACGAGGATCTGTACACCAAGCTGCAGGAAGCCAATGTTTCCGCGGGAATAAAGGATACGAATATCACCATCGTCGATCCTGCCCGCTCGCAAGCTGTTCCTGTCCGTCCGAAGCGCAGAACCAATCTGGCGCGGGGTATGCTGTTGGGGATTTTCGTTGGACTCGTAGCGGCATATATCGCGGATAGCTTTGACCGGACGCTAAGAGATCCTCTGGAGGTGGAGGAGATTACCGGAATTCCAGTGATCGGCGTCATCCCGAGTTTTGAGGAGTCGGAAAAAGCGTATGGGTCGCGACGACGGAGGGAAAGAAACAAGGAGGTTACGGAGAATCCTCCTGCTCAGGATTCCATCTGGTTGCTGGCTCACCCCGAATCTGCTGCTGCGGAAGCATTCCGTGCACTTCGCACCTCCATTATGCTTTCCCGCGCCGGAGGCGGTCCGAAAGTCATCCTGGTTACCAGTTGTATTCCCGGAGAAGGCAAGACGACTGTGACGTCGAATTTGGCCGTTGCTTTCGCGCAGCATGACAAGAAGGTGATCATCGTTGAGGCCGACATGCGCCGGCCAAAGATTAAACACGCATTCGATGTGGGCAATACAATCGGACTCAGCAATGTTCTGGCTGGTACTCACTCCAGCGAAGAGGCGATTGTTCACGTAACGCAAGTGCCCAATTTGGATGTCCTGCCATCTGGTCCCCACCCGCCTATGCCTTCCGAGATTCTGGGGTCCAATGCGTTTGAAGAACTCCTACGGCAAATGCGCTCGCGATACGATATTGTTCTGGTCGACAGTCCGCCGGCGCTACTGGTCACGGACGCTGTTTCAATCTCGTTGAAGTCAGACGCTACCGTTTGGGTTGCTGAGGCAGGCGTTGTAACCCGGCCGCAACTTGCCCGCGCCGCCAATCTCATAGAGCGGAATGGAATGCCGGTGATTGGCTTCATTGTGAATCGCATGACCAGAAGCGTGGCCGGGTATGGATATGGGTATGGGGATGGATATGGATATGGGTACAAGTACGATAACTATAGTTCCTACAATGAGGAAACAACTTCACATGACGCGTAGCTCTCACCATGCTCTGCTCATTACATCCGCGCTTCTCATTGTCTTTGCCGAGGCGAGCGTTGGCCAAATTGATATGCAACAGAGGATGACTGGCGCAGGCAGCGCAACTGCGAGTCAAGGCCTTTCGACGGTACCAGCAGACTTTCCCCAACTGAAGCTGGCGCCCGGATTCCTCTTGAGATTGAATGTTCTCGACGATTCTGATTTTGCAGGATCATTTCGCGTGAATGAACAAGGCGACATCTTTTTGCCTGTTTTAGGCTCACTGCACGTCGCCGATGAAACTGTTACTGAGGCAAGAGGCCAAATTCGGAGAATGCTCTTAGATAATCGAATTCTAAAGGACCCTCAAGTTGATCTCTCGATCCTGGAATATACCGCGCCTCAAGTGACGATCATCGGCGAAGTAGCCAGTCCCGGCAAATATCCCCTGCTAATACCGCACTCGTTAGTAGATGTTTTGGCACTTGCGGGGGGAACAACAATTACGGCCGGCAATGAGGTCCTGATCACACACGGCAATGCAGGCGCCGCCCCTGTTCTGGTGCACTATTCGAGGGCAACAAGTCCTGATTCGATTCGAGAAGCAATTGTGCATCCAGGCGATACTGTGCAGGTGAAGCGGGCAGGTATCGTTTATGTGCTGGGCGCTGTAAATAGGCCTGGTGGGTTTGTGATGCAGGAAGAGGGCACGTTGAATGTTTTGCAGGCCATCTCGCTGGCAAATGGGACATCGGTCACAGCGTCGACGGGCACAATCCATCTTCTTCGCCGCAATGTCGACGGCACCGTAGTTGATGTAGCGCTGCCTTACAAGAAAATCATCCACGGTAAGAGCGCCGATATGCAATTGCGCGCCACAGATGTGCTGTATGTGCCGACGAGCACCTTCAAAGCGATCTTTACTAATAGCCAGCAAATCCTGAATACAGTGACATCAGCCACCATTTATTCCTTCTTGTATTAAGGCTCGAATAATATGATTCGCAAGTTCCCGAGATTTATTTTGCACACAGATTCAGCTTTGTGCGCCATCTACGCCAAGAAGGGGTATTGAATGAGCGGTATGAAAAGGGAGCGGTCGTTCACGAACTTGCAGATGTCTCTTCCCATGCCATCTCAATTCGTCCTTATTCACATAGTTAGCGACCTACAACTATGACAAACATTCTCGTAACCGGCGGCGCGGGTTATATCGGGTCTCATACCTGCAAAGCGTTATCGCGCGCTGGGTTCACGCCGATCACCTACGACAATCTCGTTTATGGACATGAATGGGCCGTAAAATGGGGACCGCTCGAAAAAGGCGACATTCTCGATACGTCCCGGCTGTCGAAGGTCATCGACGCCTACAAACCAGCCGCGGTCATTCACTTTGCCGCCTTCGCCTATGTCGGCGAGTCCGTCGAGCACCCGGCCAAATACTATCGCAACAATGTTGTTGGGACGCTAAACCTCCTGGACGCTATGCGTGCGAACGGTGTTGACAAAATTGTTTTCTCCAGCACGTGTGCCACTTATGGCATTCCAAACGAACTGCCAATTTCGGAAGACGCCCCGCAGCGGCCAATCAATCCCTATGGCCGGTCCAAGCTGATGATCGAACAAATTCTCGCGGACTACAGTAACGCATACGACCTAAAGAGCATCTCGCTGCGCTACTTCAATGCCGCAGGCGCTGATTCTGAAGGTGACTTGGGAGAAAGTCACGATCCAGAAACGCATTTGATTCCGCTAGTTCTCGATGCCGCGGCTGGCCGTCGGCCCAACATCACCGTTTATGGAGACGACTACGACACACCTGACGGCACCTGCATTCGCGATTACATTCATGTCAGCGATCTGGCCGAGGCGCATGTCCGCGCCATGATTGCTATGGGCGAGCGCAAAATGGAAAGCGCCTATAATCTCGGCACCGGCAGGGGATATTCCGTCAAGGAAGTAATCGATGCCAGTCACCGCCTCACGAACCGGGACTTTGTGGTGCTGAAAGGCGCTCGCCGCCCTGGTGATCCCGCACGCCTTGTCGCCGATGCCTCCCGTGCCCGACACGATCTCGGCTGGGTACCAGCTTTTGCCGATGTCATCGATTCCATAGGCACGGCTTGGCAATGGGACCGGCGCGGCGTGCCTCATTTCGCAGCAACGGAGTAGATATGCAGCCCCTGGACACCCTCTCATTTATCTTGAATCATCCGCTAGGCAGGCAACATCGGCTTTCGTACTTACAAGGCGATGGAAATGGCCCTCTATCACACGCTGGGCGACTCCCCGAACCGGAAACTGCCCACAGATTCTGCTGAAGAGGCCAAAGAATATTTCTATGATCCACTGTCCCGAACGCTATCACCAAAGTCATTTGGCTACAAAGTTTCGAACGCTCTTTTCATACGAAGCGTGGCACAAATAGCGCTCCGTGTCACGGGAGCTCCGCGGCGCAAAGTGTACGGAAGCAGGATCTGACTGTATGTGCGGCATTAACGGCATTTTCGCATTTCACGCGGCAGCAACTCTGCCGACTGAGACCGAATTACTCGCCACGCGCGAACACATGCGGGCGCGTGGACCGGACGGCGCAGGTGTATGGTGGAGCGAAGATCGCCGCATCGGTTTCGGGCATCGCCGCCTGTCGATCATCGACCTGTCGGAACGCGCCAATCAGCCGATGGTCAGCGAAAACGGCCGATTCATCGTGGTCTTCAACGGAGAGATCTACAACTATCCCGGCCTGCGCGCAGAGCTTGAGAGGGACGGCGTCAAATTTCGGACGACGTCCGACACAGAAGCACTACTGCACCTCTACGCCCACGATGGTGAGGAGATGGTACACAAGCTCCGTGGCATGTTTGCATTTGCCATTTTGGATCAAGAAAAACGCGGACTGTTCCTTGCGCGCGATCCCTACGGTATCAAGCCGCTCTACACCGCGAATGACGGTTGGACGTTTCGGTTCGCCTCGCAGGTCAAGGCGCTGCTTGCGGGCGGTCAGGTATCGCGCGATCCGGAGCCTGCCGGCGTGGTCGGTTTTCATCTCTTCGGCAACGTGCCCGAGCCCTTTACGCTCTATCGTGAAATCCGTGCGCTGCCGGCAGGCCACACGCAGTGGGTCGACGAGGCAGGGCCGCGCGAACCTAAGCGCTTTGCAAACCTCGCGGCAGTTTTCGCAGACGGCGCGTCCCATCCGGCGCCCGCGAACGAATTGCCGGAGCGCCTGCGCGCTGCCGCACTCGATAGCGTACGCGCACATCTTCTCGCCGATGTCGAAGTTGGCGTATTTCTCTCCGCCGGGATCGACTCCGGCGCATTGCTCGGCCTTATGCGCGATGCCGGGCAGGAAAAGATTCGCGCGATCACGCTCGGATTTGACGAGTTCGCCGGCACCGCAGAAGATGAAGTGCCGCTCGCCGCGGAGGTGGCACGCCATTATGGCGCCGAGCACATCATTCGCCGTGTCGGGGAGCGGGAATTTAAGGAAGATATTCCCGCGATCTTCGAAGCGATGGATCAGCCATCGATTGACGGTGTGAACACGTGGTTCGTCTCCAAGGCGGCCAGAGAGGCTGGTATAAAGGTTGCGTTGTCCGGCCTGGGCGGCGACGAACTGCTCGCGGGGTACCCCAGTTTCCGCGATATTCCGCACTGGCGCCGCTGTTATGGGACCTTCGCTTCCGTGCCATTTCTCGGCCGCGTCACACGTACGCTGGCCCAAGCGTTAATGCCCTCCCTGGCACGGCGCCAGCCCAAGGCCCTCGGCATGCTTGAATATGCGGATAGTTGGGCGGGAACCTATCTTCTGCGCCGCGGACTCTTTCTGCCGCACGAGTTGCCTGCGCTACTTGGGAGTGAGATGGCGCATGAAGGCATGCGGCGCCTTAAGTTCGCACATACGATTAGCGCGCAACTGGCGCCAGATCCCGGAAGCGACTTGACCCGCGTCAGCGTGCTCGAGTCATCAAACTACATGCGCAATCAGCTTCTGCGCGATGCCGATTGGGCGGGCATGGCGCACAGCCTCGAAATCCGCGTCCCCCTGGTCGATTGGAAACTTACCAAGACACTAGCCCCGTCGCTCGCAACGCTCGTTTCCGGAGCAGGAAAAGCCGCACTTGGGGTTACACCGTCCGTGCCGCTTCCGGGAACCGTACGAACACGCACAAAAACTGGATTTGCAGTGCCGACGGGCGATTGGATGACACATGCGACCGGCTCGGCACACCCATCCACTAAAGGCCAAGCCTCCCGCGAGTGGTCGAAGTTGGTGCTTAAAGGGATGATTACACCGCCCATGGTGTGTGTAGAGTGATGCCAAAGATACTTGCGCTCGTCACCGATGCTTTTGGTGGGCGAGGCGGCATTGCGCAATACAATCGCGACCTTCTTACGGCTCTTGCCACAACGGGTTCCAAGGTCGTTATTGTTCCGCGTCATGCGCCGGATGTGGAGAGACCACCAGTTGGAATTGGACAGCGCCCCGCACGATTCGGAAGGCTGGCATATTCATTGTCTGCAATCGTAGAGGCGCTGCGCATGAAGCCGGAAATTGTCTTTTGCGGGCATCTATACATGGCGCCACTCGCCTGGTTCGCAGCAACGCTCACCGGCGCAAAGCTAGTGATGCAGACGCATGGGATCGAGGCTTGGCATCGTCCATCGAGATTACGGCGCTGGGCTTGCGAACAAGCAGCAATGATTCTCTCGGTCTCGCGCTACACACGCGCGCGCGTTCTCGATTGGGCGGCCATCCCGCCGGAGCGCGCCGTGGTGATACCAAACACCGTGGCCGATTGCTTCACGCCTGGAGATGCCGCCGCGTTGCATCATGAATGGGCGCTTGAAGGTAAGAAGGTTCTGCTTACTGTAGGACGCATGTCTGCGAGCGAACGTTATAAAGGGCAGGATCGAGTGATTGAGGCGCTTCCTGAATTAATCACTGCTGGGCAAGACGTCGTGTATGTCATCGCTGGCGAGGGCGACGATCGGCCGCGCCTGGAACAACTGGCGCTGGAGGTTGGTGTCAGCGACCGAGTACGCTTTGTTGGCGCCCTGCCACTCGAGACATTGATTGAGGCTTATCGCATGGCTGACCTATTTGTTATGCCCTCGACCGGTGAAGGCTTCGGTATTGCGTTCCTTGAAGCAATGGCTTGTGGCACTCCGGCGCTGGGGCTGGATGCGGCCGGTGCGCGCGATGCGCTCTGCGACGGCAAGTTGGGTCAAGCGGAAGTGAAACAGGAGTTTCGCTCGACATTGGCACGCATGATCTCAACTGCTGGTCAGGATTCGCAGAAACTGTCCGGCGCGGTGCGGGAGCACTTCGGCCGAGAGCGTTTCGCTAGCGCCGTCCGCTCAGCGATGCTGCGACCGGTGGAGGTGTAAGACAGAGATGGGAACAATCCTTGCTGGCGAACCCCGCGAGCTAATCCTCGAGGCAGGCCGCGCCGAGAAGCACTATTGGCGCGACATCTGGGACTATCGCGAACTCTTCGCCATTCTGGCATGGCGGGACGTCTCAGTCCGTTACAAGCAGACCGTGATCGGCGTTGCCTGGGCTCTGGTGCAACCCTTCCTTACCATGGTCGTCTTCACCATTGTCTTCAGCCGTGTCGCCAAACTGCCGAGTGAAGGCTCCGCGCCCTATGCGATCATGGTTTATGCTGGCATGTTGCCTTGGTTTCTGTTCTCTTCCATCTTGAGCGGCGCGTCGAACAGCTTGGTCTCAAACGCCAATCTGATCGGTAAAGTCTATTTTCCACGCATCATCGTGCCTACGGCGGCCGCAGCGGTAGCTCTGGTGGATTTCCTGATTAACTTCGTCTTACTCGGCGTGCTGATGCTCTGGTTCCGCTTTGTGCCCAGTTGGCACATGGTATTTCTGCCGGTTTTCATTGTTCTTGCCATGCTGGCAAGCCTCGGGCCGTCGCTGCTCATGACGGCTATGAACGTAAAGTATCGTGATTTCCGCTATATCCTCCCGTTCGTAGTGCAGTTTGGTATCTATATATCGCCGGTAGGATTTTCAAGCTCGGTCGTACCCGCCAAATGGCGCCTCTGGTATAGCCTCAACCCGGTGGTCGGCGTGATCGACGGCTTCCGCTGGTGCATCCTGGGTGGACAAAGCGCACTCTATTGGCCCGGCTTCCTGCTCAGTCTCGGCATCGTGGCTCTCTTTCTTTGGTTAGGCATTGCTTATTTCCGTCACACTGAGCAGACATTCGCGGATTTGATCTAATGGCAGACGATATCGTCATACGCGCCGAAGGACTCGGCAAAAAATACGTGATCGGCCACGAAGGCCAGCGCGAGCGCTACGTAGCGTTGCGCGACGTCATCGCCCGTGGCGCGCGCTCTGCCCTGCGCAAAGCAGGCGACATGGCGAAAGGACGCATTGTTGTACCCGGCGACACGGTCGAGGAGTTCTGGGCGCTCAAGGACATCAACTTCGAGGTCAAGCGCGGTGAGGTGCTGGGCATCATCGGGCGCAATGGCGCTGGAAAATCCACCCTGCTTAAAATCCTCTCGCGCATTACCGAGCCGACGGAGGGCCGGGTCACCATCAAGGGGCGGGTGGCGAGCTTGCTCGAAGTGGGCACGGGCTTCCACCCGGAACTCACCGGTCGCGAGAACATCTTCCTCAATGGCGCAGTTCTTGGCATGACTCACGCCGAGATCAAACGCAAGTTCGACGAGATAGTAGCCTTCTCCGAAGTGGAGAAATTCCTCGATACCCCGGTCAAGCGCTACTCGTCTGGCATGTATGTACGCCTGGCCTTCGCCGTCGCCGCCCATCTGGAGCCAGAAATCCTGATCGTAGACGAAGTCCTCGCCGTCGGCGATGCCGAGTTTCAGAAGAAGTGTCTCGGCAAGATGCAGGATGTCGCTGGACACGGGAGGACGGTGTTGTTTGTAAGTCACAATATGGCAGCAATTACGTCGCTGTGCAAAACCGGCATCTTGCTAAGGTCCGGCCTTGCACGTTCCTTTTCTGAAATTGAACAGGCTGTTATCGAATACAGTGGAGGCCAAAGGGCTGCCCCCAGTCAATACTGCAGTAACTCAGCGACGCAAGTAGTTCAGCAAATATCCATCATTTCCATAAAGGAGGTAGCATCAGCACATGTCATCGAATTGAGTGTTAGGACAAAAAGTGCGCAGAAAAGGAACGTATCGATAGACATTTGCCTTCGAGATTCATATCGATCCCCTATCGGATTTGCATCCACTGGTACATTCAGTTTGTCGAAGAATGTGGCGATTCCAGAGGGGGTGGCGCTGCTAAGTGTGAACTTGAAGATTCCAAAACTTGCTATAGGGCAATATTCGCTTGACGTATTTCTGACAGATCCGTTTGTCGAATTCATTGAGAGAATTGAAGACGCATTACGATTCGAAGTGGAGGAAAGCGACCGTCAAGCCGTTCAGCCGTTCCAACAGAAATGGGGGTATGGTTCAGTGCGTCTTGAAATGAAAGTAGGGTGGAATGTTTAGGTCTAGAGTAGTGACAATGCTCAGAGAAATGCCGCAGGTTAGAAGGCTGGAATACGCTAAAATCAGGCGGCGTTGTCAGGAAATCGATAGGCATTTTCTGTCGGCATCGCGAAGTATCATGCACGTGGGTGCCAACTACGGTCAGGAGAGATTCTTATACGAAGCATTTGGAGCGAGCGTACTGTGGATCGAAGCATTACCAGAAGTGTTTCTCTCGCTTAAGAGAAATCTGATAGGTTTTCGAAACCAATCAGCATTGAGAGCTTTAGTCTCGGATAAGGCGGGCGAGCACGTGCAGTTTAAGGTCGCTTCTAATTCAGGTGCTTCCAGCTCGATGTTTGACTTCGCGCTTCACCAAGAGTTGTGGCCAGAGGTGAAGATGCAAACCACGATATCGCTAGAGACGCAGACCATCGATGATTTAGTCGAGCCAAGTAGAGACGTTGACGCTCTCGTGCTGGATGTTCAAGGGGCAGAGTTAAAAGTTTTGCAGGGTGCGCGTAAAAGACTTCATTCCATCCGCTTCATCAAAGCCGAAGTGGCTGACTTCAACGCTTATCAAGGAGGATGTACAGAAATGGAACTCATCCCATTCTTGACGGAGGCAGGTTTTGCCGAACGGGAACGCGACGTATTCGCAGATATGGCTGGGACTGGACGTTACTCCGATATCCTCTTTGAGCGGGTCGGATGATTAATAGCTGCCGATCCTTTCTGCTAGGCTTTGCGGACTTCTATCGTTTCCCAGAACGCCTCCTTTCCTGGGGTGGGCCATTCAATGGTCAGGTTGGCAGACAGAAACTGTATCAAGCGCTTATCACGAAGATTGCCACCGTTGCGATCATCGAGACCGGCACCTATCGTGGAACAACGACAGAGTTCATGGCTGGAACTGGTCTTCCGATCTACTCGGTCGAAGGGCTTGCGAGAAACTACGGATTTGCTCGGGCGCGACTGTGGCGCAAGAGAAACGTCCATCTTTACCAGGGCGACAGCAGAGAAGTACTTCGCAAGCTGTTTGCCGGCAAATTGCGGCCCTTGCGTGGCCGCATGGTGTTTGCCTACCTTGACGCTCACTGGAACGCTGATTTGCCGCTCAGAGAAGAACTGGAGATCATCTTCGATCACTGCCCGGCAGCGGTCGTCATGATCGACGATTTTCAGGTGCCGAACGATCCCGGCTATCAATATGACGATTACGGTCCGGGCAAGAGCCTTTCGCCCCCTTACATTGAGCCAATCGTATCTGCGTACGAGTTGGAAGCCTATTATCCTTCGATTCGTTCGTCGGAAGAAACCGGCGCAAAGCGCGGCTGCGTGGTACTTGGAAGTAGGGAAATCCACGGAAAATTGCTTTGCGCAGTGCCGTTGTTACGACAGCACTGCAAAGAGGCACACATCACCACAAACGAGGTCATAAAGTGATCGAAATGCACTGTCCTCGCCTAGCTGAACTTCCACCTCCACCGGTAGGCAAGACTGGCTGGCCATGGACGGTGGAGACGCCGCCCTTGCCGACCACCCAGCCCGACGGCTCTCCCTGGCCGCGCATCTCCATTGTCACGCCGAGCTACAACCAGGGCCAGTTCATCGAGGAGACGATCCGCTCCGTCCTCCTCCAGGGCTACCCCGACCTCGAATACATCATCATGGACGGCGGCTCGACAGACGGCGCCGTCGATATCATCCGGAAATACGAACATTGGTTAACTTATTGGGTCAGCGAAAAGGACCAAGGCCAATCGGACGCCATAAACAAAGGGGTTGCACTGACGTCCGGATCCATTATCAATTGGATCAACAGCGACGATTTCCTGGCTGTGAATGCTTTGCGCCGGATAGCCGAGGCATTTTGCGAGGCCAGCGAGGATGTTGGAGCGATTGTCGGTGTCGGGCATAAGATCAACGCTAACAACACGCCTTGCTATTCGACAATTCGCGGCACGATCAACAAACAGACAATGCTGGAATCGGCTTACGGTTGCGATTTTCTCCAACCATCCTGCTTCTTTTGCAGATCGATGTGGGAGCAGTGTGGGCCGATCAGGACAGACTTGAACTATTGTATGGATCTTGCCCTTTGGCTGACCGCTGCCGACCACTACAAATTCAGTGTAATCTCCACAGATATAGCCTTCGCACACGTACATCCCGCTGCGAAAACGACGGCACAACGTAAACGCATGTTTGCCGAGGCAGCAGTGCTACTTGCCAGCACGCCAGGCGGCTTTTCATGGGGCAAGCGCGTTGCAATGGACCTAGTTGACGGCAAGCTTGTCTCCAACAATCTCAGCGGAAAGGAAATGATAAGGCAGCTTTCCCTTAAAGTGCTATCAAGAATTGGACTTGGTCGGCTAACTGCGCGACTGACCGCAGTTAGCCGGTAGCTGGCTCCGTGCGATGAAAAATGTACCGGTCCCCCCTTGGTGTACATGGCGAGGGAGTATCAACCGCTGAAAAGGTTAGGAGTGCTGGCATTGCACAATGACGACGAATCGTTCACAAAAGAGCTCGCAATTATATCTCCTTCATTTCACGCTATCTCTGAAACATTTATCCGTGATCACGTGAAGCGGCTCGCGCCTGGTCGTACAATCTTGCTGTGTGAAGATGGTCACGGTGCCGAACAATTCGGCGCACCTGTTCTATCGAACATCAGCTCCTGGCGGCATCCCCATAGTATTCCCGATCGCCTGGCGAATCGCGTGGCTTTCTACCGCAGAACCTACTGCTCTCCCGCGCTGGCTGGCGCGGATCGGTGGCGTGTGATCAGCTATATACAGCAGTACCGTCCGCAAGCAATGCTGGCGGAGTACGCAACTACGGCAGCTCTGATCGTAGACATTTGTTGTGAGACCAGAACGCCTCTGTACGTACATTTCCACGGCTTCGATGCGTCATTACCCGATCGAGAGCCGCGCTGGCGGGGGCGATACCTTAAACTTTTCGATCAAGCAAGTGGTGTGATCGCGCCATCGGAATTTCTGGCAGCCAAGATCGTGCGTCTGGGCTGTCCTAGCGAAAAGCTAGCAGTCTGCCCGTGCGGGATCGACTGCGAGAAATTCTCACCTAAACCCAAAGAAGCTGGGCGGCTTCTCATGGTCGGCAGATTGGTGGGAAAAAAAGCACCGCACCTCGCGATCGAGGCTTTTGCACGCATTGCGGATCGTTTCCAACAATTTCGTCTCGACGTTGTCGGAGAGGGACCTCTACGCGAGAGATGTGAGTCTGTTATACGCGACCATAAACTCGAAGGGCGGGTGATCTTACACGGCGCTCAGCCATCGGAGCGGGTTCGGGAACTCATGGAGACGTGTTCCATTTTTCTGCAGCACTCGGTTACAACTGAGAACGGAGACACGGAGGGGTTGCCAGTCGCCATTCTGGAGGCAATGGCGTCCGGGCTTGCAGTTGTCTCGACAAGGCATGCAGGAATTCCTGAAGCAATTGAGAACGGGAAGGAAGGGATTCTCGTGGCTGAACACGATGTTCCGGGTATGGCGCATGCACTCGCGGAATTAGCGAGGAGTCCAAGTTTAGTAGAAAGACTTGGGTCCCAAGCTCGTGCTACAGTCTCGAGCAAGTACAGCATTAATATAGCAATTGCGCGCCTTCGTGAATTGCTGAGGCTTTCGGTGCTCTAGACGATGCAAAATCAGCAAAATTGGAGACCAAGTAAGTTTGAAAGGCTGCCGCACGGGCAGTGGAGAGCATCGAGGAAAGCCGTGCCTTTTACGTCGCGTCTTATGGCCGATTTGATTGCTACCGCGTATCATGAAATGATTCAAGCACATGCTAGCGGCAGAATTGCAGATCTTGGATGCGGCAGGGTGCCGCTATATGGGATGTACGCCGACCATGCCAGCGAGGTAATCTGCGTAGACTGGCCTTCAAGTGCGCACGGCTCTGAATTCGTAGATAAGTTCGCCGACCTCAACCTTCCACTGGATCTTGAACCTGATTCCTTCGATACGTTAATTGCGACAGACGTAATTGAGCACTTGCACTCTCCATCCACGTTCTTCTCCAGTGCGAAACGGGTGTTGAGACCGGGCGGTAAGCTCATCGTCGGAGTACCTTTTCTATACTGGATACACGAAGCCCCGCACGACTACCATCGCTACACGCGCTTTGCTCTTGAGAAGTTGACCACCGACGCCGGCCTCAAGGTCCTGTCTCTTGAGCCGATTGGAGGAGCACCTGAAGTCCTTTCCGATATCATCGTGAAGGCAATCTCTATCCGTCCAACATTGGCGAAGCTGATATATGCCATCACCCGGGCATCTTTGCGGGCAAAGACGGTCCGAAAGCTATCCCAGGCTACCCGCGATACTATGCCACTTGGGTACGTCCTTGTTGCCGCTAAGTTATGAGAGAGACTCGAGTACTGCCTCAACCCACCCTCGACAAGCATGCTCTCTCGAAATAAGAAATCCGATGGAAGTCTGTCCGTCTATCTCCGTCATCATTCCCTGCTGGAACACCGAAAAATGGATTGCGCGAGCAATCCAGAGTGTGCTGGATCAGGACTATCCGCACTGGACGTCATTGACAACGGTTCCAGAACGGCTACCTTGAGATGTGAAATTCACGGTTTCGCCAATTGAGGATTTTCGGATATCGATACACGTAAAGACTTCGCAGTAAAATCAGGTCTCATGAATCCACAACCTCTGGTTTCTATCGTGATGCCAGCATTGAATGCTCAATGTTCGATACGGGAAGCAATCGAATCGTGTCTACGACAGACTTGGTCAAACCTTGAAATCATTGTTATCGACAATGGCTCGGTCGACCAAACGGTAAACATTGCGCTCAGCTTTGAATCGCCACGGGTACATGTCCTCGAATGCGCTCGGACCGGAGCAAGCGCAGCACGCAACGAAGGGATTGCCGCCAGTCAAGGTGACTTTATCCAGTTTCTTGATGCCGACGACGTGCTTGCCCCGAACAAAATTTTTAGCCAAATTGAACTGCTGGCCTGCTCTCCAGACCGCAGTATCGCAAGCGGGTCGTGGAGTCGCTTCGCTATGCATCCGGGCGAGCTGACGCTTAAGCCAGAACCAATATGGAAAAGCTGTGTGCCTGAAGAGTTCCTGATGACGTCATGGATGGGCGGTGGAATGATGCCCGTATTTGGTTGGCTAACGCCGAAGCATCTGATTGAGGCGGCTGGTCCGTGGGACGAAGAACTCAGAATTAATCAGGACGGTGAGTTTTTCACGCGCGTTGTTTTGGCCTCTGCGAAGATTGTGTTCTGCGCAGGTGCAACGGGATATTATCGTACAGTCGAAAGTGCGTCGGTTAGTAAAAGAAGGAGCCGCGAAGCAATGGTTTCTGCACTAAGAGCCATAGATCTATCCTGCGGCCATTTGCTGGGCCACATCGCGTCGAACGAGTCTCGACTTGCATGCGCTACGTGTTATCAGCGGTTCGCGTTTGGCTGCTATCCGGCACACGATGATCTAGTGCGGATAGCTGAACAACGCGCGCATGAACTCGGCGGCAGCGGCCTTGTCTGCCCAGGAGGAACCGCTTTCAAGGTGGCTTCAGCTTTACTCGGATGGAAAGCTGCGCGACGCGTGCAGGTCTTCGCTCATCGCTCACTGCAGTTTGTCGCGCGATGAACGCGGAAGTGGGTCACTACGGAGCGTCGACCGATACGAAGAGCACCTGCTGAAACTCACGGCCGCGCGAGGTAACAGAAAAGCTGAGGGGGCTGCTGAAGCAGGGAGGAAGGAACAGATCAATATATGATGCCCGCATCCAATCTCGATTTATCAAGATACGAATACGCAATGAGCGTCATTGAGCACCTTGGTGCTGCACCGGCTTCGCAGGAAGTGTTTGATGTGGGATGTGGCGACGGTCGCCTCAAGGAAGCGGTGGAAGGTGCGGGCTTTTGCTGGAAAGGATTTGACCTGAAGCCAGCCTCCGCGGAAATTGCGCAATGAAATCTGCAAGAGCCTTGCCCTGCGGAAATCAGGGCTGCAGTCGTGCTTTTACTTGATGTCATAGAACACACTGTCAATCCGGGAATGGCGCTAGCCAGTTTGTTCGGCGTAATGGAACCCGGGGGAATTCTCATTCTGACTGCGCCGAATCCAAGATGGAGCAGATCCCGGATTCATGCATTGCTTTATGGCACTCCGGCCTGCTTCACACAATCCGATCTGGATTTGAATGGACATGTCTTTACATCTTGGCCTCATGTTCTGGAGCGAATGCTTTGCGACGCTGGTTTTGAAATCGTGGAATTCGTAACCCTTGATGGCAGAACATCTTGGCCGAGAGGACCGGTTACATAGAAATATCCGCTCCGCTTTCTGCATGCGGCAACAAACATGCTAATTGAGCGGTGTGACCATTCGGCGTGCGGAATGAGTCTCGGAGTTGTTGCACGGAAGCCCGTCTGACGACGAGGTGCAATGATTGGCACCAGCCATGTCATCTGTATTCAATGGCGAGTTTGAGCGCTTTGTCCTTTCACGATCAGCATGTTAAGACTCTTCTATCAAGAACCCGACGATGATCGCTGGTTCCCTTACGACCGTTATCCGCGAGCAGTGATCAGGAGATTGATTCGTGGGCCGCGGCATCATGGAGGCCAAACCCGGGTCTTTCTCATCTTGTGCGACGGGCTAAGGCGGACCGGCATTCCGTTCCGCGTCAATGATTTTGGTTTCGCTAGGCACAGCCCGACGACGCTCACCTGTATTGTTGGCAAACTGTTCCTTAGACTGGTCGTGTCATGAACATACACTGGCTAGGATTTAACTTCGTTAACGCATGGCGGTATCGGCAGACGACGCTCGACGCGATAGCGAGGTTATACCTCACGTATCAGCATCGCTTTCCCGAGAGCTTAAGAAGGCGAGATTTCGTTATTGGGTATCACTATGCCGAGCCAATCGGAACAGTGCGATTGCTCTTGCGCGCCAATGGTGGGGCAGACGGATTCATACACTCGGAAGTATTCGAACACCAATATTACGATCTACATCTGGAAGAGAGTCCACTTACTATTTTAGATCTGGGCGCCAACGTTGGGTTCACGACGGTTTATTTTGGGCGCCGCTATCCAAGCGCTCGCATCGCATGCGTCGAACCAGTACCACAGAACTTGCGAAGCCTAAAGCGAAACCTACAATTGAACCAAGTGTTCGCGGAAGTCATAGAAGCTGCGGTTGACACAAAGGATGGAATGGTGTCGATGCAACTTATGCCGGCGGACTACGGCCACAAGGTAATTAGTAGTATGGGCACCCGAAGCAATGGAGTCATTGATGTCCCGGCGATCAGCATACCCACGCTGCTTCGCAAACTTTCTTGGGATCGAATTGACCTGTTAAAGATCGACATCGAGGGTCACGAGAAGGTACTCCTTAGCGACAAGTGCGAGTGGTTGCAGGTTGTCGAGACTATCTGCATCGAATGTCATGATGGATTTGAGATGGACTTACCTACCGTTGCCGAAAAACACGGGTTTGCTAAGCCAATACGCTTGCCCGGCATATGGCTGCTTAGAAGAGCAACACATAAAGGCAATTGGCAGCATTCAACTTGGAACAAATGACGCTAACCTTCTTCTAGGGCGAGCCCAATCTGGGGCGCTGACTTCCTGATAATCGCTATTCGCGGGCTGCGGTCCGCACGCTAGTCCACGGAAAGTACCGGGGTGACGGGCCAGATACGGGGTTGAATGGATCACCCTTAAGTGCACGCCGAATGTACGATGCTAAATCTCTTCTACCAAGAACCCGACGATGATCGCTGGTTCCCTTACGACCGCTTTCCGCGAGCAGTGATCAGAAGATTGGTTCGCGGGCCGCGGCGTCCAGGGGGTCAAACCCGGGTCTTTCTCAACTTGTGCGAAGGGCTAAGGCGAATTGGCGTAACCTTTCGCGTCAATGATTTCGCGTTCTCCAAGCGTAATCCGTCGGCACTCGCCTGTATCGTCGGGAAGCCTTTTCTCCTCGACAAAATGAAGTGGAAAAATCCGATTCTTTTCGGCGCCGCAGTCTATTCACATCCGATTGACGATCCGGAGCTCTTACAGCGATTGCCTGTGAAGAAAGTGCTCGTCCCCGGCCCATGGATGCGCGAGATGTGCAAGCCTCATTGGGGCGACACCGTCGTAGACTGGCCGGTGGGTATCGATACGGAATTGTGGGCGCCTGCCGGTCTCGATGCCAAGTCGATTGACGTATTGATCTATGACAAGGTCAGGTGGGAGCATCAACGTTACGAAGAAGCGCTGATTGAACCGATACGCGACACTCTGCGCCAATCCGGAATCTCCTCGCATGAAATCCGCTATGGTCATTATCGCGAAGAGGACTTCAGTGCAGCGCTGTCCAAATGCAGGGCGATGATCTTTCTCTGCGAGCATGAAACCCAGGGAATAGCCTATCAACAGGCATTATCGAGCGGCGTGCCCATCTTCGCTTGGGACCGTGGAGGACCGTGGCGCGATCCTTCCTACTATCCCCACAAAGTCGTCTTCGCCCCCGTTTCATCGGTCCCCTATTGGGACGAGCGCTGCGGAATGAAATTCAAGGATGCTTCCGAGTTTGCTGACCGCTGGGGAGCGTTCTGGGAGCGCGCGAAGGCGGGTTCCTTCGCCCCCCGCGACTATGTTCTCGAGGAACTAACTCTTGAGAAATGTGCGCGGCGCTATGTCGAGATTGCCCAAAGCGTAAGCTGAAAATCGCTTGCCTGAACATCATGGTCTACGCCCGAGCCACATGCGAATCGCGTTAACAGCTGATCCCGAGCTTCCGGTCCCGCCCAAGCACTACGGCGGGATCGAGCGAATAGTCGATATGCTGGCCCGCGGCTTGGTAGCGCGCGGCCACGACGTGACCTTGTTCGCCCATCCGGACAGCGCGAGCGCTGGCCGGTTAGTTCCTTGGCTTGGCGCCTCTAGCCTGTCAACCACCGATACATTACGGAACGCAGCAACCCTCATGAGCACCATTGCAAGCAACCAGTTCGACCTCGTGCATTCATTTTCGCGCATAGCCTATCTCACGCCGATTCTGCCGTTGAGATTGCCCAAGCTCATGACCTATCAGCGCGCGATTAGCCCGCGATCCGTGCGGCTTGGCCATGCGCTCTCGCACGGAACGCTGGCATTCACCGCCATCAGCGAATGGATGATGCAACATGTGAAACATATTGGCCGTTGGAACATGATACCGAATGGCGTCCCGCTTGATGCCTACACTTTTCGTGCCACCGTGGCTCCCGACGCGCCATTGGTCTTTCTCGGCCGGATCGAAGAGATCAAGGGACCACATCTCGCAATCGAAATTGCCCGGCGTGTTGGCCGACGGTTGATCATCGCGGGTAACATTCCCGATGAAAAGCGCGAATGGGTCGAGACTCATGTACTGCCGTATGTCGACGGGGACCGCGTACGCTACGTCGGCCCCGTTGATGATGTGCAGAAGAACGCATTGTTGGGCGAGGCGGCAGCGTTTCTTATGCCAATCCTTTGGGATGAACCCTTCGGCATTGTGATGGCAGAAGCGATGGCCTGTGGCACACCCGTTCTCGGCATGGCGCGCGGCGCAGTACCAGAGGTCGTCCGGCATGGCGTAACCGGCTTCGTGGAGCCTGATCTCGACGGCCTTGTGGCGGCAATCAGCCGACTGTCATCACTCAATAGGAGTGCCTGCCGTGCACGGGTCGAAGCACTATACAGCGATAAAGCGGTCGTCGACGCGTATGAGGGACTCTATCGCACACTTGTCGCACAGCGAAAACAGCGGTTGGCCGCCATGACATGCGCGTCTGCCTGATCTCGCCCGGACATCTGTCGACGAACCCGCGTCTTGTGAAAGAGGCGCGCGCGTTAAGAGCCGCCGGTCATACGGTTTACGTCGTGTGCGGTCGTTTCAAACGATGGGGCACAGAGAATGACAAACCATTCGCGGCCGAACTGGGAACTGTCACGTCCGTTCCTTTCGGCCCATCTGAGGCGTCGCGCCGAACCTATCTCCGCCAGAGCATCATCCGGCATGCTGCTCGCGTTCTGGTCGGGCTGGGGCTCAAGTCGCATAGCTTTGTCGAAGCTGCGCATAGCCCGGTGGTTCGGGATCTCGCTGCAGCTGCGCGAACTGTGCGCGCCGATCTATATATCGCCCACTATGTCGCCGCGCTGCCGGCTGCTGCGCATGCGGCGGCGCGCCACGGTGCTGCGTACGCCTTTGATGCCGAGGACTTCCACCTTGGCGATCTGCCCGATGCACCGGAGCATGCACTGGAAAAGCGCATCATCCACGCGATTGAATCGCGTTACCTACCCGGAACCGCTTACATGACCGCTGCTTCTCCTCTGATCGCAGAAGCGTACGCCGAAACCTATGATGTCTCGCTTCCCACCGTTATCCTGAATGTGTTTCCGAAAGCCAACGCACCGACGGCGCCAACCCGACGAGGTTCGGCTGAGCCGGGGCCAAGCGTTTACTGGTTTTCGCAGACAATCGGCCCCGGCCGCGGACTCGAAACCGCCGTTGAGGCTGTTGCCCAGGCCCAGAGCCGACCGCATCTTTATCTACGCGGCACTCCGGCTGCTGGCTACGAGGCATATCTGAGCAGCTTAGCCACGCGCGCCCGCGTTGCCGATAGACTGCATTTCCTCGATTGCGTGCCGCCGGACGAACTCGAGCGCTTGGGAGCATCCTACGACCTCGGCTACTCAGGCGAAACTGGCTTTTCACAGAACAATCTCCTTGCGCTCGGTAACAAGCTCTTCAGCTATCTCCTTGGTGGCGTACCAACCCTTGCGACGGATATTCCAGCCCATCGCCAGTTGGCTCCGCAGTTGGGCGAGGCAATGACGCTCTTTCCGATCGGGGACGTGGCCGCACTGACCGCAGCGATGGACCGCTTCTTCCTTGATCCTCAACGCCTTGCCACCGCGCGCGCACACGCTTGGCGTCTCGGCCAGACGCGCTTCAACTGGGACGTGGAGCAGGTCAAGGTGGAATCGCTCATCAATCTGGCTGCCGTGCGATCTAATCAACCGCATCTTGGGGGCGATTAATGGCTTTAGTCGAAATTCGCATGCCGACGTTTAAGCGCACGCATCTTTTGCGACGGGCTCTTGAGAGTCTAAAGGCACAGTCCTTTCAGCACTGGGTGTGTCGCGTGCTCGACGACGATCCCAATTGTAGTGCCAAAACAGTATGTGCCACTGCCAATGACTCCCGAATCCGATACGAACCCAACGGGAGCAATCTCGGGATTTGCAAGAATCTAGATCAATCCTTCTCCCTCCTCCCTCTGCATGGCACAGATTTTCTCTGCGTGTTGGAAGATGACAATTATTACCTGCCATCAAACCTTCAGGAAAACATTGCAACACTTGATCGGACTCGCCTCGATGTCTTGCTTCGAAATCAACGTATTGAACATATGCATAAGAGAGATACACCGGGAGAACTCTCTGCGCGGACTTCGTTCGATGGACAGTACAGAGACGGGATTCTAGCGCACTACGCTTTATTCGCAACTTTCTTCTACTCTACCGGCGCCAATAATTCTTCGCTCTTTTGGCGTACAAATGTGAATCTAGACTTCTCGACAATCAAATATATAGATGATCCGGTTTCGCAAGAGCGCCTGCGCACATTGTGCGTCGATCGTGATGTCGTTGTCAGTCTAGAACCCTTAATTGTGTGGCGTGATAATGGTGAAGAGTCGCTACGGCCGAAGCTTAATAGTTTTATTTCCTGGCGAATTTCACAAGTCAAATCAGCAGCTCATGAACGTGCAATCTATCGTGCCCTAAATTCCTATCTCATAGAGATAGGAATGCGCGATTCTGCATTTACTCCAGTAGTAGGAAACTTTACCGATGAAAGAGAACGCGTCTTTGTGCGCTGTGGACTTCCGGTTCCCACCCCTGCCCGTGGCATAGCCTTCACTGATAGAATGTTGCTACATGCTAAGCGGATACTGGCCGAGGCCACTTGGATGGCAATCGGTGTTACGCCTCGGCTGTTTATAGATGCAAAGAAGGGACGACTGAAATGAAACCTTTTGCGCCTATTCTCAAGACGGTTGCGCTAGCGATCTTGGACCAGTCAAAACACCGTGGACATGATTTGTGGCGGGACATGCGTTTCTTTCGTCGTCAGCTTTTGGATACCTCCCCTCCCGTATTATTTGACGTCGGCGCTAATGTCGGACAAACGGCAATTCCTATGGCACGAACCTTCCCTGATGCGTGCATTTATAGTTTTGAGCCATGCTCCGAAGCCTTCGAGCAACTTAAGCACAATACGGCCGGCTTCCTGAGGGTTGAAGCAGTCCGGAAGGCGTTAGGTAGTAAAGCAGAAACGCGTCGCATCCAGATTCAACGATTCAGCACCATCAACTCGCTTGTTAGACAAATCGATGATGATCAGAAGGTGGAAACCGTAGATATTGTAACTGCCGATGCCTTCGCAACTGCACGACTTGTGAATCGTATTTTTTTGCTTAAGACAGATACCGAGGGATTCGATATAGAGGTTCTGTGCGGCGCAAAGGAGCTTCTACGCAAGAAGGCAATTGACTATATACTTTGCGAAACGTGCTTTTACCGAAAGATGGAAATACCTCAAACGGACTTTGGGGAAGTATCCGAATACCTATCCAAGTTTGAGTACCACTTATGTCATTTATATGAAACCGTATATGCGACTAGGGGAGGGGCAGCATTGTGGAGCAATGCCTTATACACATGGCGATGAACATCCCGCCGCAAGCGGAGGGGAATCAGATCAGGAAGGGATTGAGGTCCTCACAATGAATACATTCCGAATTCTGAAGGAGGCGCTTAAACAGCCATCTCAGTAAAGCCCTATCGAATCCATCGATATTGGGGTGCGAACAGATTTCAGGCGATCGAAGAGACTTTTGTCTTTCTTAAGAGGCGAGGTTACGAAGCGTCGTTGATTATTGATGGTGGCGCAAACGACGGTTCCTTTTCGAAAGGAATGTCCGAAATCTTTCCCAAGGCGAGGTTTGAGTTATTCGAACCGCAGCCGGCATGTGCTCCATATCTCGAAATACTGTCCCAGAATCCGCGATTTCACTTTCACCGCACTGGAATAGGAAGCCGGGTTTGTGAACTGTTTATGGCTACTGATCCCAGCGGGGTCGTTACCGGCGGCGCACATATTGTTCTGAACCAAACAGGAACGTCCAGGAACTTGGTTCGTATTCCCTGTTGCAGGCTTGACGATGCTCTTGATTTAAGGCCGCAACAGGAGGATCGGGCTTTCCTAAAGCTCGATCTGCAAGGTTGGGAGCTTGAAACACTGAAAGGCGCAGATGGAATTCTAGACCGGATAGAAGTGATTCTGTGTGAGGTGTCCTTCTATGCGCAAGCCTATGAGCCGTCGATAGAAGCGCTAGTGCATTTTCTCGACGAGCGCGATTTTTCGCTTTACGACATCGCTGCGCTAGCGGCTCGTCGGCGCGACAACCGGGCACATCAAGGCGATTTTCTCTTCGCTCGCCGCGACAGTCCATTGATGTCGGACACCGCGTGGGGTTAAACCAGTCGATGGCAGCACAACTGATCAATCCGGATAGTCGCGAAAGGCGTTGCCTAATCGTCTCCCCTCACTTTCCGCCCTCGACACTCGCCGGAGTTCATCGGGCGCGGCACTTGGCCAAATATCTCCCCGCGCATGGCTGGCAGCCGATCATACTGTGCGTCGACCCGCGATATCATGTTGAGCGGCTAGATCCAGAATTAGCGACTCTCGTACCACCGAGTGTAGAAATTGTTCGAACTGGCGCCATCCCGGCTCGCTGGACGCGCCCGTTCGGCGTCGTTGGCGACATCGGATTGCGCGGTTATTTCCATCTACGCGCCGCAGTAGCGAAAGAAATGGCCCGCATGCGGGTGGATGCCGTATTGATCACCGGATCACCCTATTACCCGATGTTGATGGCAGGATGGATTCGGCGGCGCTGGAACGTGCCGGTTGTACTTGATTTCCAGGACCCTTGGGTTTCGCATGTGGGTGCTGAAGCACCACGTTGGTCCAAGGCGAGTATTTCGCATCGTCTTGCAGTCGCACTCGAACCGCATGCGGTATGGAATGCAACCTTCATCACTTCAGTCTCCGAACGGCAGAATGATGAAATGGCGGCGCGCTATCCCTGGCTAGATCGGACGCGGATGGCTGCCATTCCGATCGGCGGTGATCCAGAGGATTTCGATGCATTGCGAAGCGTGGCGACAGAGGATAAATCCGGAACCGATCTCGTTACTTTTTCTTATGTGGGAACGGCGTTGCCGCGCTCAAAGTCGTTGCTTCGCGCCTTATTTCGCAGTCTAGCCTATTTGCGCGCCAAGAATCCTAACTTGGCTACACGCCTCCATTTTCGTTTTGTCGGAACGAGCAACCAACCGAATGACTCGACGACCTTTCGAGTCCGCCCTTTGGCAGAGTCTGAAGGAGTGGCGGACCTCGTCACCGAAGAACCCGCACGCGTCCCTTTTGTCGACGCTCTAAGGATCCTTGCCACAACCGATGTGGTCTTAATGATAGGCTCCGACGAGCCGCATTACACAGCGTCGAAAATCTATCCTGGATTGATGTCAGGGCGGCCCTTTCTGTCGATCTTCCATCGGATGAGCAGCTCCCACGAGATCCTGACACGCGCAGGTGGAGGCTTGGCACTTGCCTTCGAAACCCCGAATGAACTGGATGCGCTGGTTCCCGCCATTGCAGAGGGGTTTGAGCACCTCATGAGGAACCCAAGTTCTTACGGCCAGATTGATCCAATGGCTTATGCACATTTCACCGCTCATGCGGTCGCAGGCCAGTTTGCCGATGTCTTCGAACGCGCCGTGCAATGGAACAGTCTAACCCGTTGATACTCTATGCGCCTTCTAATCGTCGCCTCCCATCCGGTTCAGTACTATGCGCCGCTCTTTCGAGCATTGGCCGCACGGATGGACCTCACTGTCTTTTACGCCCATCGCGCAACCGCGACCGATCAAGCCCGCGCAGGTTTTGGCGTTGGCTTCGATTGGGATGTCGATCTTCTTTCCGGCTACGCGTACGAATTTCTGCAGAACGTTGCACCCAAGCCGGGCCTCGACCATTTTACAGGTGTAGACACACCGGAGATCGGCCGCCGCTTGCGTGCAGGGAGCTTCGACGCCGTGCTCCTCATGGGGTGGTATCTTAAGTGCTTTCATCAGGCGCTTTGGGCCGCGAAACGTTTGCGCATCCCGGTCATGGTGCGCGGTGACTCACACCTCGACACACCACGCGCCGCCTGGAAACGATGGGCCAAAGAAATGGTCTATCCAATCTTTCTGCACCGCTTCGATGGCGCTTTGGTCGTGGGAGAGCGCAATCGAGCCTACTGGCGTCATTATGGCTATCCTGAATCCCGCATATTCGACGCACCCCATTGCGTCGACAACGACTGGTTCGCGGCCCGCGCGACCGGCGCCGCGAGAGCCTGCGTACGGGCCAGGCTCGGGATCGCGGAAAACACTAAGGTGGCTCTTTTTGCGGGAAAGCTCGTGGCCTTCAAGAGGCCGTTGGATCTAATCGCGGCAGCGGAATTGTTGAAGGCGCAGGACTTCAATATCGAGGTCTTGGTGGCGGGTTCGGGACCACTGGAACCAGAACTGAAGGTAACCGCGCGCAAGGCCGGCGTTCATCTGCACATGCTAGGATTCTGCAATCAAAGTGAAATGCCGGGCGCTTACGCGGCTTCGGATACGTTGGTTCTGCCGTCCGATGGTCGGGAAACCTGGGGCCTCGTCGTAAACGAGGCGCTAGCTTGCGGGCGCCCGATTCTGATCTCCGATGCGGTCGGTTGTGCACCGGACATGGCGGCACATCTTGGCGAAAGGGTCGTATTTCCAATGGGAGACATCAGCGCACTGGCAACCTCCCTGCGACAGGTAATCGTGAACCCTATTGATCGAACACGAATTGCAACGACGGCAGCGGCTTTTTCTATCGAAGCTGCATGTTTGGGAGTGGAGAAGGCCGTGAACATCCTCTCCACACGAAAGCGGCGGGCAGGATGAACGAGCAGATATGCATCTTGGCGTTGATGGGAAACAGTAAGGAAACCTGGGAATTGGTTCTAATTGAGACAATTGCTTGTGGTTGTTCGGTCCTTATTCCGCATAGTGTTGGCTTTGAGTCGGGCATGGCGGGACATTTCGGTGAGCGGGTTCTTCTCCCTGCCGGAAACGACGAATGGCTCTTGCTGAGGAGTTGCTAGAAATCACCGTTTTGCCGCAAGATGCTCGCTCCACGAACTCTGACCATTGCCATTTCTCCCTCAAAGCAACTGCAGGACACTATTGCTACTGTCCTGCAGTATTGCCTGCGTGCGAGCCGGGCTGGACGTCTGCGCAGTGAATGGGCTGTGCTTTGATCGACTTCGAGCTGAAGGCCTCGTTACGCGAAGCATGCAATACCCCATGCCCTAAAGGTGCAACTTTTTAATCAAAATGATTGCCGCAGATGATGCTACGGAAGTTCATACACGTCCCGCTCGGTACCACTATCCGCCTAGACTGGGAGCTGGTGCGCGCGTAACCGTCTTCGATTCCCTGAGAGGCCTCGCAGCAACGATGGTTGTGTGGCATCACTTCTGTGTTTTGTTTCCCGCTCCGTTTGCAGTGCTGCACGAGCACTCCCGAGCGTTGTACTCTCTGGCGATATGGGTCTCAAATCAGAATTCTCGAGCCGTCGAACTGTTCTTTGTTCTCTCGGGCATCTCCATTCGGCTCTCACTTTCTAACGGTATCTTTTCTGCGCCGAATTCCATTGCAAACTACGCACGTCACCGTGCAGCCAGGATTCTACCCCTCTATTGGCTTGCGCTCGGTTGGACAGCGGTTTTGGGTGTGGTTTATGGCCTGAATGATACAAGTTTCAGTCTTTGGAACTTGGCTGGGAATCTGATGTTCCTCCAGACACCCAGTGTGGAGAGGGGCAAGTGGGCTGTTCCGTTCGGTCGAAACGGCCCACTGTGGTCTCTGTCGTATGAAGCCTTTTACTACATCCTTTTGCCAATTGTGCTCGCAGCGGTTGGACGGAAAAGATTGCCATCCTCAAAATTCAACATCTTGTTAATCGGAAGTTTTATCACCTCTCTTCTTGCGATTGGTTTGGGATGGGGTCGTTTTGCGAACCCGTACACGAGCTTTCTGTCCTATTGGGCAGTTTGGATGTACGGATTTGTGATTGGAGACCTGCTTCTTCAGCCTCGAGCCGCGTATTTACTGGTGGTGCCGGCCCCGATCTGCCTAGTGTGCATTGAGGTACTTCGTGCGCGGGATCTACACTCTAGTACCTTGGCCACATTAGCATCTGGCCTTTGCATTGCAAGTCTGTTCGCCGCCCTCTACTATGGCTGGACTATCCTGCCGCGCGCCCTTAGTCGAACGTTCAAGGCATTGCTCGACGTGGTGTTTCTGCGCGCCGGACGAGGATCCTACGCTCTGTACCTTCTCCATTATCCCGTTCTGTTAGTTATCGCCGTAGTTTCTTGCAGATATCGAGCCACACCGCTATTCAGTGCGGCAGGGGCGATTGTTGTAATATCTGTGCTTGCCCTGCTCTTCTGTCCTTGGTTGGAAATGATTTTGCGTACGCCCGGTAGACGCCTGTTTGGCATATATCCACGACAAGTGGAGACGGTCGCATCAACCATATCGCAAGGAATATTGTGATAGTCACTTTAACCGTTATCAAGGAATCTGTGTAGGCAATGCCAGGACGGCTCCTCCTTTACATATGAGTATCTCTCAATGTGCCCCTTCAATTCGATTTGCTACCAGGCGGTCGCAAACTCATCTCGGACCGGCGTGGCTCACGCCGTTACTCCTCCTGCCGATTGCCATAGTCGGGCCCAACACAGCTCTTGCCCTCTATGCCTGCTTTGTACTTGGCCTCGGCACGACCTTTCTCTGGCGTCCGGGCGAACCGCCGATTCTGCTGCTAATTTTCCTCTATCAATGGGTTCAGGCAGCCGTGGGCCTTTTCTACGGCAATCTCCTTGGACTCCCCATAAGCGCTCTGAGCGATTACGCGGGGCGGCAGGAGATGGCAGTCTTTCTTATGCTCACGGGACTGCTTGTACTGGCGCTTACCATCCATTTTGCCGCTGGCGCGTCCATCCGCGGTCTTTTCCCGCGCGCTCAGACCTTCGTCGCCGCACGTCCGCTCAGGTTTTGGCTTTGGTTATTCATCTGGGCCTGGATATTTAGCGCAGTGTGCGGATCGCTCGCAGGAGCTTCGGGCGACTTAAGGCAAGTGCTACTGACCTTCGCCAACATAAAATGGGCAGCCTTCATCCTGCTTACCCTTGCGACCTTTGCCATTCCAAACCGGTCCAAGACTGGTTGGCTTGCAGCTTTCGGTTTCCTGTTTGCGCTCTCAATCGGCGGCTTCTTTTCAAGCTTCAAGGAAGTCTTCCTATACGCTCTCATTGGCATGGTCGCCAGCAAAGTACGCTTTAACGTCAGGGTGCTCTTGCCCGTCGCGATTCTGGCAAGCGTGATGATATTTTTTGGAGTGGTTTGGACAGCAATAAAGGGTGAGTATCGCGCGTTTGTGAATGAAGGCAGCGGTCAACAAGTCGTTCTTGTAAATTATCCTGCTCAGGTCGCCGAAATCGTGCATCTGGTGTCCCAACTAAATGAACAGGATTTGCCCGCTGCGGCTGATGGGATGGTGCGGCGTCTTACATACTTCCAGTTCTTCGCAGTGGTTCTCGATCGCGTGCCCAATGTCCTGCCATATGCGGGCGGACAAATCTGGGGCGACGCGTTGTTGCGTCCCTTTATGCCCCGGCTTCTGTTTCCAAATAAAAGTGCGGTCAACGATTCCGAACTTACCAACCAGTACACCGGACTTGGAGTTGCATCTTATTTGCAGGGAACATCGATCAGCATGGGCTATATGGCCGAGGCCTATATCGATTTTGGCCCTATTTTTATGTTTCTCCCGATCGCGGGATTGGGCCTTTTCCTCGGTGGCTTCTACCGCCGGCTCCTGATTCAACCCGGCGCAGGCGCCGTGCTCGGTATGGCGCTCGCCCCATTCGCGCTGATGCCCGCGCTTTTCGCGGAGACCTCCTCACTGAAGATGGTTCCTGCCTTGGTTCTATCGATCATCCCGTGCTGGGTAGTCTTGAATGTCCTGGGCCCGCGGCTTTTCGGAACGCCTCGGAAGGGGAAACTGCGGGGAAATGTTCGGCCAAGATACAATTCGGGAGCATAACACATGCGCGCTCTTCACATCGTCGCAGGTCTCGATCCAGTTCATGGGGGACCATCCTATTCTGTACCGCGCCTCTGTATGGCCTTGCGCAAACAAGATGTAGAGGCGGACATACTCACCGTCCGCGAGGCGGGCACGCCGTGCGATTCTTTCATCTTGGCGCATAAACAGGACTTCGCGGGCATTCCGCTCTTGGGAGCATTGCGTCTGTCTTCCGATCTTGCTCGAGCTGCGCGGACTGAGGCTTCCACTGCTGATATAGTTCACACCCATGGGCTTTGGCTGATGCCCAATGTGAACGCTGGTTATGCCGCCGCCGCTAGGCGACCCTTGGTTGTCACGCCGCGCGGCATGGTGAGCCCAGAGGCCCTCGCTTTCTCAGCGCGAAAGAAACATCTTTTTTGGCGTGTACTGCAGGGCCCTGCTTATGCGCACGCGGCGGTTTGGCATGCAACCAGCGCGGCTGAGGCTCAAGATATCCGCACCTTCGGCGTTCGAGCGCCAATCGCCATAATCCCGAATGGGATTGATATTCCCAAGAGAAAGGTGCTACTACCCACGCCCGGGCTCCTTTCCGGCCACTGGGGTTAATAACCATGCGTGTCTTTCTGGCGGGAACTAGCTTCGATCCGTCGTACGGCGGCCCAGCAACGTCAGTCGCGAGCTTGGCGCGCGAATTGGCCATTGCTGGTATCGACGTGGGCGTCTGGGCACCGGACCAATCGGTACATTGTCTCACGTCTCTGGAGCAATATGGCATAAGATGCCTTCGGGGAACACTCAGACGGGCATCTCTTGACTACGGTGTGACGGATATTTTCCACGACAACGGTATATGGCGGTCTCATAACCACGCACTAAGCCGCCAAGCAACTGAGCTAGGTGTGCCGCGAATAGTCAGTACACGGGGGATGCTGGAGCCTTGGTCGTTCCATCATAAGGCCTTGAAGAAGCGCCTAGCATGGAGCCTCTATCAGATGCGTGACTTGCAGCGTGCTACATGCCTTCACGCAACTGCAAAGCAGGAGGCCGTGAATTTGTGCCGGCTTGGCTTGGGGGTTCCAATTATTACGATCCCCAATGGGGTAGATATTCCCGCTGATGCCGAGTTGCAGCGCTATCGCACGTCGATTGTTGGCAACAAAAGAAAAGTTGCGCTGTTTCTTAGCAGACTGAATCCCGTGAAGGGGTTGCGCATGTTGATCGAGGCATGGGCGCGTATACGCCCCCCCGGTTGGACCCTCAATATTGCAGGTCCAGATGAGAGAGGACATCGTGCAGAGATCGAACGCCTAGTACTTTTGAACGGTCTTGCAGATGACATTACCTTCTTGGGAACAATAGCCCCTGAGAAACGAGGCTATGTCTACGCCACGGCAAATCTCTTTATATTGCCGACGTACTCCGAGAATTTTGGCATGGTAGTTGCAGAGGCACTCGCACATGGCTTGCCTGTCCTAACGACCACAGGAGCACCATGGGCACAATTGATTGCAAAACGCTGCGGCTGGTGGGTTGCGCCAACCGCCGAAGCGATAGCAGACGCGCTTCGTGAGGCTACATCGTGCGATGTATCGACGCTACGTGAAATGGGAGAGCGGGGGCGAGAATACGTACGCGTTGATTACAGCTGGCCGGTCGTCGCCAGAGCAATGCTCGACGTCTATAAGTCGATGACCAGTCCAGGTTCGAGCGCAATATTGTTGTAACCCCACATTTTCATATTGTCTGGTCTGGCAATACGGAACGCTGGCGACGAGTCCATCAATGCAGTGCGCCAACCGCAAGATCTCTGCCAGCTAAAGGCCTTCCTATGTACCTCGCTGAGTATCGTAATGAATGGTTCGATCGCGGCAGAACAGCGATCGTGGAAGTACTGTGGTTAATCGCGCAGGCTTTGCTGGTTGAGTCGTGGATACCTGGGTCGGCACACCGCTGCGCGTTGCTGAGGTTGTTCGGCGCAAAGATCGGCCAAGGTGTCTGTATCAAACCAGGCGTACGAGTCAAATTCCCTTGGCGGCTTACGATTGGGAATCACACATGGCTTGGCGAGGGCGCGTGGCTCGACAGTCTGACCAATATTGACATTGGATCAAATTGCTGCATTTCACAAGGCGCTTATTTGTGCACGGGCAGCCATGATTGGAGCAGCCGAGGCTTCGATTTGATTGTGAAGCCGGTCAAGCTTTCAGACCATGTGTGGATTTCAGCTCACACAGTCGTTGGACCCGGCGTAACGGCGGGCGAAGGGGCCGTGCTCGGGCTCGGAAGCGTTGCAACGAAGGACCTAGCGCCGTGGACAATCTACGGAGGCGTTCCAGCCGTTGCCATTTGTCCGCGATCCATCAACAAGGGGCGGTAGAGCATTTCTCCTGTTGCTATAGAGGGAAACCACGACTGCCGAGTGGCTTTTTTCTCAAGAAAAAGCCACCTTGCACGACTTCAAAGACTCCACACTTACAGGAGAAATGCTCTAATGCGCGCTATTACCACCTCATCAAAATCTTTCGCGACCTAACCGGTGTTCCAATGGCGCTCAATAGTTCGTTCCGTGCCTATCCGGTTGACACCCAAGACCGCTCTGGCGCGGCGGAAACAGCAAACTGCGCAGAGGCCCTATAGCAATGCAGATATTAGTCATCAGCCAGTTCTTTGGGCCGGATACAGCGGCAGTTGGACAATTCCTCGCTGATGTCGTGAATGGGGCGTCGATGGCCGGGCATAGGGTTCTCGTCGTCTGTGGTGACAATCGTTATGGAGCAGGTGATCCAGGTAAGGACGGAGTCACAGGTGGCAGTTCTTTCGATACTGCGGGCTTCGATGACGATCAGCAAGGCCATGGCGCCTTAGAAGTCAGCCGCGTGAGGAATCTGTCTTTCTCGCACAACAAGGTAAAGAAGTTGCTCTCCTACGCCACCTTTTATGCTGGCGCGACCTGGAAGGCCTTGACCGCGCCCAGGCCAGATGTGGTTCTGACGCTGACAGCTCCGCCGGGGCTCGCGTGGATTGGGTGGCTTATGCAGCGGGTGCGCGGATGCCGGCATGTCGTATGGGAAATGGATGTGTACCCGGATATCGCAGTGGCACTAGGTATGCCATTCGCTGGCTGTCTGGCGGGGCTGCTGGATTATCCTCGGCGCCGGGCAGACGCCGTTATTGCCCTGGGCGATTGCATGAGAGATCGCTTGCTGCGGCATCAGATCCCGCAGGAGCGGATCTTCGTCGCGGAGAATTGGGCGGATGGGCAAAATATTTATCCACTGCCCCTTCCTGAATTCTCTCCACTCCGAATACTCTACTCAGGGAATCTAGGTTTGGCGCATGATATAGCGACAATCCGAGGAGTCATGGAGCGATTGGCGGGCGACCCCGGCTTCCACTTCGACTTCGTCGGCGGCGGGCCTCTGCGCAAAGAGTTGGATGACTCTTGTCGCACCCGAGCGATTGACAATGTTTCCTTTCGGCCATATGTTCACCAAGAGGATCTCGGGGCGAGCCTCGCGGGATGTCATATTGGGCTAGTGACGCAGAAAGAGATGACCCTCGGGGCTGTTGTGCCCAGCAAAGTGTATGGGTTGATGGCGGCTGGGCGGCCTTTCCTCTACATCGGGCCCGCAACTGCAACGCCGGCCCTCTTGATCCTGCGGTTCGACTGTGGCTGGCATTTCGAGTGTGGAGACGTGGGTGGCGTGTTGGAGCTGCTCAGATATCTTCAGGTTCATCCGGAAGAAATACGCGCTAAGGGCGATCGTGCGCGCAAGGCGTTCGCAGATCACTACGATAAACCGGCCGGTGTGGCGCGAATCTGTCGAGCTCTGGGCCTCGAAATTTCAGATAAGTGTTCAGCTAAGTTGATCGCTAACCCGCAGTCCAACCGCAATTCGCAAGTAGATGGTGAGGCATGAACTGCATATGACTGAGCGAGTCTTAGTAACTGGCGCTAGCGGGTTTGTCGGAAAAGTCGTTTGTAGGAGGTTGATCGAGTCTGGTTACACGCCTCGTGCTGGGCTTCGGGATGCGAAACAATGGCCGGCGCTTCGGACCGCGACACCTAGTTTGAGTGAATTTGCGGTCTTAGGGGATATTGGCGGGAACCCAAACCTCGGTGCTGCGCTCGCAGATGTATCAGCTGTCGTGCATCTAGCTGCACGGGTCCATATCATGCGCGATGATGCCAGCGATCCGTTTGAAAAGTATCGGCGCATAAATGTCGAAGGCACAAGAGCTGTCGCTCTTGCCGCAGTCGAGCAAGGCGTTCGTCGGATGATCTTTGTTAGCACGGCGAAGGTAAATGGAGAGGCGACGTGCGGTAAAGGCTTTTCGGAGGACGACCCACCCGATCCTGAGGGTCTCTATGCAGTCTCGAAATGTGAGGCAGAAGAGGTCCTGCGATTTATCGCAGCGAAAACCGGACTAGAAGTGGTCATCCTTCGGCCTCCGCTGGTGTATGGACCCGGAGTTGGCGCCAATTTCTTAGCCCTAATGAAACTGGTGTGCCGAGGCATCCCTATGCCCTTGCCAGAGACGAACAACCGGCGCAGTTTAGTCGGAGTAGAGAATCTTGCCGATTGTCTGGTACGTTGTGTCACGCACCCCGGAGCCGCCAACCATACCTTTATGGTCAGTGATGGTCAGGACGTGTCCACGCGCGAGCTGGTAATCCAGCTTGCCCGGTCCCTTGGGCAAACCGCCAGGTTTCTGCCTGTCCCCGAAGTCGTTCTGCGCCTCGCTGCACGGCTCGTCGGGAAGCGCTCTACCATTGATCGGCTCTTAGGGTCACTCGAGATCAACTCTAAAAAGGTCCGGCGAACTCTGGAATGGAAACCTCCGGTCACGCTCGCTTGCGGACTGGAAGCCACAGCCCACTGGTATCTCGAATCGTTTAGGTAGTTAGCGTGAACGAAACAGCCCCGTGTGCACATTCCAATACTGGGAACTGTTTTCACGCCCGGAGATACGCAGTGCCTTGGACTAAGCGAGTCTTCGATGTGATGGTTGCCTTGCCAGCCTTATTGCTTTTGCTACTCCCTCTCCTTTTGATTGCGGTGCTCATCAAGGCAACATCCAGGGGACCAGTACTCCATTGGTCGGACCGCGTGGGGAAGAACAATACGATTTTCCACATGCCGAAGTTTCGGAGTATGCGGATTAACACTCCTCAGCTTCCCACGCACCTTCTATCGGACCCAGCAATCTATCTGACTCCCATTGGCAGTTTCCTCCGCCGAACAAGCCTTGACGAGCTGCCTCAGTTGTGGAGCATCCTTATGGGCGATCTAAGTTTTGTCGGGCCGCGTCCGGCATTGTTTAATCAAGATGATCTGATAGCACTGCGTACGGTAAGAGGCATTCATCATATAGTGCCCGGTCTGACCGGCTGGGCACAAGTCAACGGTCGTGACGAATTGCCAATACCAGTCAAAGTTCAGTTCGACTATGAGTATCTGCAGCGGCGGTCCTTTAGGTTCGATCTCCAGATAATTTGCATGACAGCAGTTAAGGTCCTACGCGGTGAAGGCATACAGCATTGAGAAGGCATTGATTGTCCGCCCGCAAATAGCGCCAGTGGCGAAACTATTTATGTAATCGCCAGAGGAGCTATGCGCAACGCTTGTATCTCTACTCGCAGATGGATGTAAATCGCGGATGTCAGGTGCTGGAGCTTCTAGAGTGGGAACTGTTTTGTTTCTGGTAGAGAAGTAACACGAACGCATAGCTGGGGAACAGGCGAAGGAGAGTGGTAGTTTGCCGGTCTGTCTGGCTCCAGTCAGCACGATCACTGGCCGCGTCTCCACAGAGCGTTGCAGCCGGGATTCAATAGCGCGAGTAATCCATGTATGCAAAATATACAGATTACTCGCGTATTTTGTATATATGGATATTCTGCCAACGCCAGCGGCTCCCGGTCGGCAGCGGCGGTTCAATTCCGTCGCTGGCCACCACTTTATATAGCACCACCGGCTGAAAGCCGCCTGAGGGTTCCCAGCCCGAATCGGCTTGAGGCACGGTGGGTTACGTTATCTTAAAAGCTCTGAACATCCTACCCACAAGCTGCTGTTTTTCACCTTAGGCTATGTGACCGCTGTCACTGTTTTTAAAAACAGCTTCGCCTTAAATTAGCTAAATGAATATCGATATAACATTATCAGATGGGACGGCATCCCAAAAGGCTGCTCCGCTTGTGATTCCTCAGGCGAGTCTGAGGCGGCTGCCGAAATATCATCATTACCTTATGGAACTTGAGGCCAAGGGAGTTCGCAGAATCTCCAGCACGGTGATCGGCCTGGATTTGAATTGCATTCCCGTGCAAGTCCGCAAGGATCTGCAATATACAGGTATTGTTGGCAAGCCGAAAACAGGTTATTCCGTTCCTGAGCTTATGCTCGCGATTGAAACATTTCTCGGCTGGAACAATGTAACCGAGGCTTTTCTGGTGGGAGCGGGAAACCTGGGGACAGCGCTCCTCGGGCATGAACGGTTCTCGAAGTATGGCTTGCGAATCGTGGCGGCATTCGATACCGACCCGAGCAAGATCGGTAAATGGATCCATGAGAAAGCGGTCATGCCGCTTGCCAAGATGGATACGCTTGCCAAGCGGATGAATATTCATCTGGGAATCATCACCACCCCGGCCGAAGTGGCGCAGACGGTGGCGGATGAAATGGTGAAAGCAGGCATTCAGGCCATCTGGAACTTCGCGCCGGCAAATCTGAAGGTTTCCGAAGAAATTATTGTGCATAATGAGGATCTTTACTCATCGCTGGCCTCGCTCTCTTGGAAGCTGGCGAAGCGGCTGCGGGTTCCCATTGCAGAAGACGAAGGGTGTGCTGCCGATGTCCATGCCAATTGCCAGTGATCGCAAGGATCACTCCGGGAAGGAAGCAGGCATTCCAGGGAAAGCTCCTGTTGATATTACGATCTGCCTTGGGAGTTCCTGCTTTGCGCGCGGTAACTCCAAGAACCTTTCTCTGCTGGAGAGTTATGCGCGGAGTCAGGAATCCAATGTGTCGATTCATCTGATTGGCAACCTATGCCAGGAGCAATGCTGTGAGGGTCCGAATATAAAGATCGGCGGCACAGCGTACCATCATGTTACCGCTGAGAAGCTATGCGAATTGCTTCAACAGCTAGACGGGCGAGGCCATGGAACACCTTGATTCCATCTATACCGAGAAGCGCGAATGCCAGGATTGCCACAAGTGCATTCGCGAGTGTCCGGTAAAGGCGATCCGGGTACAAGACGCCTGCGCGCGCGTGGTGCCCGAGCTCTGCATCCTATGCGGCAATTGCGTGCTGACCTGCCCGAACAATGCGAAACAGGTGCGGGACGATTTGCCCGCGGCGCAAACGCTGCTGGCCAGTGGACGCCGGGTGATCGCTTCGCTGGCGCCTTCGTTCGTGGCGCAATATCCCGGCCTTCATCCGGCGCAACTTATTCATGCCTTGAAGTCCTTGGGCTTCTTTGCCGTATCGGAAACAGCGCTGGGCGCACAGCAGGTTTCGGCCAACATTTACGCGCTGATGAGCCGCGAGTCCAAGCAGATGCTGATCTCTTCGGCATGTCCGGTCGTGGTGGATCTCATCACCAAATACTATCCGCAATGCCAACCCTATATTTCCAGCGTTCTATCGCCGTTGCTGACGCACTGCAAGATGCTGCGCGCGCGTTACGGCGATGACATCGCGATTGTCTTTATCGGGCCTTGCATTGCGAAGAAGAGAGAAGCCGAGGCTCATCCCGAGTTGCTGGATGTAGCGCTCACCTATGAAGATCTGGACCGCTGGCTGGACGCGGAAAATATCCATCTGGCCGAGACAGCCGAAACAACCGCGGATCACTTTGAGCCGGAAAGGTCGCAGGAGGGAGCGCTTTATCCCATTGATGGAGGAATGGCTCCAGGCCTGACCAGCAGTCATGCGCCCGATAACTCGCATTTCATGTCTTTTTCCGGAATTTCAAATGTGGAGAAGGCATTGAATGATATTTCTAACTGGAAGCCGGAGCATAACATCTTCTTTGAACTGACGGCCTGCGCCGGCTCCTGCGTGAATGGTCCGAAGGCAAGGTCGAGCAAGTCGATTGCGCTGCGCCGCTACGACGTTGTCAACTACGCCAAGATCCCGGAGAGTCTGCCCCGCAAGGCTTCGATTGAAATCACGCGGCACTATGCGGCCACGCCCGTAACGCGCGCGGAGTATAGCGAAGTGCAGTTGGTTGAAGCCATGCGCACCGTGGGCAAGTATTCGGTTGAGGATGAACTGAACTGCGGCGGGTGCGGATATGAATCCTGCCGCGAATTCGCGCGCGCGCTGATTGCCGGCAACGCCGAACGCATGATGTGCGCCACCTATACCCGCAAACTGGCACAGAAAAAGGCCAATGCGCTGCTGCAAAGAATGCCTTCCGCAGTGGTCATTGTGGACGAAAAGCTGAAGATCATCGAGTGCAATGCCGGCTTTCTCCGCCTGTTTTCAAGCGAGAACGAACTGCCCGCGAATCTTGAGGGAAGCGCCCTGGGCGGCGTAATTCCCTTCTCCAATTTGTTCCGCCGCGTGCTGGACTCCGGCGAAGATATTGTGGGCCACGACATCCGCTATGGGCGGAGCATTCTGAATACCAGCATTTTCACCATTGAGCCTCATGCCGCGATTGGCGGAATCTTTCAGGACATCACCGAACCCTCGGCGCAGAAAGAGCAGATCATCGGGCGCGCCCAGGAGGTTATTGAAAAGAACCTGAAGACCGTTCAGCAGATCGCCTATCTTCTGGGCGAGAATGCCGCCGATTCAGAGGTTATTCTCAACTCCATTGTGCAGTCTTTCAGCCCGGAGGATGTTAACGACAAAGACACCGGAGACGGCAGTGGCCAGTAACTCCGATAACTTCATCGAAGTGGATTTCTGCCAGCGGGCCAAGAACGGCCAGCGGATTTCTGGCGATGTTTTTCTCTCTCAGAAAGTCAAAGAGGATGGCCGCGTAGTCTCGGTGCTTTCCGATGGGCTGGGCAGTGGTGTGAAAGCCAGCGTGCTGGCGACCATGACGGCCACCATGGCCATGAAGTTCACGGCCGGCACGATGGACATTTGCCGGTCGGCCGAAGTCATCATGGACACGCTGCCTGTTTGCAGCGTGCGGCAAATCAGTTATTCGACTTTCACCATCGTCGACGTGGCCGTCACGGGCGAAACGCGCATCATCGAGCATGGGAACCCTCCCTTTCTGCTGATTCGCCCCAGCGGCGAGTTACACATTCAAAAGACCACGCTTCTTCCCAAGCGATGGAAAGAGCGTGTCATTCATTACTCCACTTTCAACGTGCAGCGTGAAGACCGCATCCTATTCTTTTCCGACGGCATCACGCAGGCAGGCACGGGCAGCGAGCTGACTCCCGTCGGATGGGGATTGGAGAATGCCGACCAGTTCGCCCGCCAGCAGATCAGCGAAAATCCATCGATTTCAGCCCGCGAATTATCGCGCCTGCTGGTGGCAAAAGCGGAAGAGGTCGATGGTTTTACGGCGAAAGACGATATAACCTGCGCGGTGGTTTATATCCGCAGCCCTCGCCAGTTGCTGGTGATGACCGGGCCGCCTTTCAGCCGCTCGCGCGATGCTCAACTTGCCATGATGGCCGTCAGCACGCCCGGCCGCAAAGTGATCTGCGGCGGGACCACGGCCAATATCATTTCACGGCTGCTGCATCGCCCGATCCAGGAAGACATGAGCCAGTTGCGCGATCCGAAGATTCCGCCCTCGGCCAGTATGGAAGGAATCGAGCTGGTGACGGAAGGCGCGCTGACCCTGTGCGAAGTGCTGCGCCTGCTGGAAGAGAAAACCGCTCCCGAAGAGATGCGCTCCAATCCGGCGGTGCGGATTGTAACCATGCTGCTCGATAGCGATATTGTGAACTTCGCGGTTGGCACCAGCGTGAATGAAGCGCATCAGGACCCGAGCTTTCCGGTTCAGTTCGACCTGCGGCGCAATATCGTAAAGCAAATTGCGCGCGTGCTGGAGAGCAAGCACATGAAACGGGTCACGATTCAATATCTCTGAGAATCGCATCCCACCCTTCGCAAAGAACGCGAAGGCGGGGCACCCGACCGCGCGAGCGGGGCACAGCTTCTCATGGCCAATAGTGATTCTTCAAGGATGATGAGTGAAGCACCCGCCTATTCCATTGCAATGAGTCCTTTTTCTAGTGCTCTACGGAGTCTGAATGCATAACGTTTTACCCAACCCTTTCCCTGTTGGCCAGGCCCCTGCCCGCGTAGCCAGAACGACCTCTCGGCTTGATCTCGGATGGTCACTTCGAGCCTTAGCGCATCGGCCATCTCGTGGATGTCCCTAACAGTCGTACCTTCAATGAAGTTCATGCTGGCCGGTTGAAGCACCACGCCCATGATGGCTTTGTTGTCGCACCAGTGCGGCGTGCCGTTTACGGTGTAAGCAATGTTTGCCATTCGATAGCTTCTTGAACGCGAACGGTTGCGAATGTCGAACGCCGGCCAATATACCGACATTCCATTATGCACGGCGAACTTCCAGCAGTAGGAAACGACCAGATCCGTCGCTCTCAGAAACCACTGGACTACGAGGTAGCAGAGCACAAAAAACAGTCCCGCGCCTATACCGCCCAGGACGTTGCTCCATGTGTTTGTCCAAAAGTTCATGCGAAGATCCTACTACTCACTGGTAAACTCACAGTCGAAGGTTAGATGCAATCTTCGGCAGGTGGCCCAGATAGCGATTATATCTCCATCAATCATTAGCCAGGATTGATAGCTGTGCCCCATGGCCCATAGTGATTCTTCAGGGGGTCACGAGCGGGCCGCCTGCCTTGCATGGACATTCGTGGTCTCCCATATCTGCCGCACAGAACGCGGCAGATATGGGCACCCGACACGAAACAAATTCATCGTACATTCCCACCCATTCCGCACAAAACGCGGAATGGATGGGGCACCCGGCCATGGCTTGTTGCGAGGGCGTAGCGGCATCCTATACGACCTACCCCCACCCGTATTTTGGACACAAAATACTTGTTTTCATGAGCTTACAGACAGTAGTCCGCTGTAAAATCGTCAGAACAAAGGAGTTGCCTGCAAAATCGTCCAGGATAAGGAGTTAGAGCATTTCTCCTGATGGTGTAGAGGAATCCCACCCTAGCCGCAAAAACAAAGACGCGGCGAGGGCGGGGCACCCAAACTCTATACCTAAAGGAGAAATGCTTTAAGTATTATTGTGCGACGACGCGGCAAAATAATCTGCAAGCAACTGTGACTGTTGCAAACCCTGACGCCACTCACACTCCACTTTGAATTTTGCAAGTGTCTCGTATGTTCATACTTTCCCCGGTCCCCAACCAAGGGACCGGGGGCACCCGCATTCCCACCCATTCCGCACAAAACGCGGAATGGATGGGGCACCCAGCAGGTCGATCGGGGAGGGTTCCCACATCTGCCGCACGGAACGCGGCAGATATGGGGCACCCGGCACCCAGCATGAAACAGATTTCAGCGGTCGGTGCAGGAGTAGCACGGATCGCAGGAGGCCTGAATCAGCGGCGAATCGGCCAGCTCCTGCCCAATCACAGCATAGCGGACCGTGGCCATATTCATGAACGTGGGAGTGCGCACGCGCACGCGCGATGGGATATCCGTGCCATCGGAGGTGATCTGGTAAAGCACCTCGCCACGGGGCGCTTCAGCGCGGCTGATGGCCGTGCCGGCGGGGACTTTTAAGCGTCCCACGGACGGCATTTTGGCGCAGATTGGTCCCGCAGGCAGCGCGCGAAGGGCCTGGCGCAGGATGCGGCAGCTCTCGACCATCTCCAGCGAGTGAACCACCAGGCGCGCGCGCACGTCGCAGGTGGTCTCCACCGGCACGTTGAATTCCAGACGGTCATAAGCGCAGTAGGGCGCGGATTTACGAATATCCTGGCCGATGCCAGAGGCGCGCGCCAGCGGACCGACGGCGCCCATGGCCTGAGCCTGCTCCGTGGTCAGAATGCCGACGCCCTTGCAGCGCGCCTCCACGCTCCGGTCATGGAGAAAGATGGGCAAAATGGTGTGCGCAATTTCGCGCTCCAATTCATCCAGAATATTCAGAACGGCCTGCGGGTCCGCGATGTCGCGGTTGACGCCGCCAATGCAATTCATGCCGTAGTTGACGCGATTGCCGCTGATGGCCGAAAGTGTGTCCATGACCCGCTCACGCAGCGTAAAGCAAGCCATGAAGATGGTTTTGAAACCGATCAGCTTGGCCGCCACGCCGGACCAGAGAAGGTGCGAATGCAGCCGCTCAAGCTCGGCCAGAATCACGCGGATATAGAGAGCGCGTTCCGGCGGTTCGGCTCCGATCAACTGCTCCACCGCCTGACAATAGGAGAGCGAGTGAACGTTGGAGCAGATGCCGCAAACGCGCTCGACCAAGGTAATTCCCTGCAAGTAGTTGCGGCGCTCGGCCAGGTACTCGATGCCGCGGAAGTTGAAACCCACGTTCATCACCGCGTCGCGCACCGTCTCGCCGTCGCAAACCAGTTCGAGCTTGTAAGGCTCTTCGAGCGCGGGGTGGTAGGGTCCGATGGGAATACGGAAGCTCACTTTACGACCTCCTTGTGCAGGTTGATGCCGATGGGGTCGCCCGCCCTGGTCATCAAAGGCTCTGTGCTCTCGCGCCCGGTGAACTCGATGCCCAGGTATTCCCGCGTCTCGCGCTCCACCCAGTCAGCGGCGGGAGTGAGATCGGCAATGGTGGGAATCCGCTGCTTGGCGGTCGCGGTGGTAAAGCTGAGGAGCTGGCCCTGTAGATCCCATTGGTAGTCGAGGCGAATCTCCTTGTCCGGCTGCTCCATGGAGGTAATGGTCACAAAGCGCGCTTTGAGCGCAATCATTTGCCCGGCCGAGGCGCGCACGTCCATCGCCTCAGGTGTCTTCCACCAGGAGCCGTTCTTCCATTCCCAACCGCCGCCCAAGCCCAACTCTTGAAGAGTCTGGACGAAATTCTCCGGCGCCGTATTCATTGCCAATCCTCTTTCCGCTGACCGGGTCTCTGACCGGATGATTCAAACCATTGGATTCGAGGTATCCCAGGTCCCAAAATCAGGACCTGGGATACCCAGCATTGGTACTTCTTTAAGCAATCACAGACCTAGAGCATTTCTCCTGATGGTGTAGAGGAATCCCACCCTAGCCGCAAAAACAAATACGCGGCGAGGGTGGGGCACCCAAACTCTATACCTAAAGGAGAAATGCTCTAAACCGCCACCGGCTCTGCCACTTTCGCACTTTCCGTGGCGGGCGCGACGGGCGTGGGCTTGACCGGCGGACGCACGGGTTTCTTGCGCACCATGTTCAGCACCTGCTTCATTTCGCCCTGATGGCTATAGAGCGGCGGAAGCTGCGACTCCATGGTCAGCGTGTGCGGCTTGCAACGCTCGATGCAGCGCCCGCAGAAGGCGCACTTGCCCGGATCGTAGGTCCACTGGTAGGTATCGCCGCTGCGCGTCACTTCAATGGCCGCCGAAGGACAAACATAAGCGCATTGGCCGCATCCGACGCAACGCGAAGGATCGTTGACAATCACGCCGCGATATTGGTCGCTGGTGCATTGATGCTGGTGCGGCAAGGGATAAGAAACCGTGCCGAGACGAAGGTTCTCGTAGATTAGATGAAAGATATTCATGAAAGGAACCTCACGTAGGCCGCCGCCAGGAAGGCGAGAACCGCCAGAATCGCCGCCCAACGCCAGTAAAACCGGATGGCGCCTTCCAGCGTCAGACGGCCCGTGGCCGCGGCAAAAGTGGAAAGCAGCAGCACCTCGGCAAAGGAAATCACCACAAACAAAATCGCGCGCAGCCACCAAGCTCCGGCCACGGGCATCATCAGAATGGCCACGAATCCGGTCAGCGCCACCCACTCCAGGCCGTGAGCCAGCTCCCAGATCGCCAGCGCCGCGCCAGCATACTCCGTGAGCGGTCCAGCATAAATTTCCTGCTCCGCGCTGGAAGTCGAGAAGGGATTGAGCCGCAGTTTGGCGGGAATGCAGAGCAGAATGCCGAAAACGCCGATCCAGTGGCCCGGATTTGAGGACGCGCCGGAAAAATCCGCCAGGCGGAAGGTTTTTTCCGTCACCGCGATGGTCACAATGGAAAGCAGAAAGACCACATTGCAGGCGACGCTGAGAAGCGCCTCGCGAATGGCGCCAATCTCTCCAAAAAGGGAGCCTGAGGTGAAACCGGCCAGGATATAGCAGATCGAGGGTATCTCCAGCAGCGCCACCAGCAGGATGGCGTCTCCGGAAAAACCGCGGCCATAAAAAATGACAGGCAACATGGCGATGGCGCTGACCATGGAAAGCACGGACAGGGTCGGCCACAACAGCAGCAGGTCCGCCTCGATTCCGTGGCGCGAGGGCGTGCGCTTGCCGAAGAGCTTTACAAAGTCATAGAAGGGCTGCAACAAGGGCGGCCCAATGCGCCGCTGCATGCGGGCGACGGCCTTGCGCTCACCCCAGACATAGAACCAACTGGCGGGAATCGCAAACAACAGCCCCGGAAACAAAAAGAGATGAAACAGAAGGGACGCGTTCACCGTTGCGTTTCTCCCTTCGAGGCTTCAGGCACGCCGCGGTCGGCCAGAATCTTGGCCGCGCGCTCAATGCCTTCAATGATGGCGTCCGGATGAGGCGGGCAGCCGGGCACATAAACATCCACCGGAATGTATTTGCTGAGCGGACCCTCGATGACCGGACTGCCCGCAAAAACATTGCACGAGCAGGGGCAGGAGCCAAGCGCGACCACCGCCTTGGGCTCGCAGACCTGCGCGTAGACCGTCTTCACCGCTTCCAGCGTATTGCGCGTGACCGGGCCGGTGATGCAAAGAATATCCGCGTGGCGAGGGCTGCCCTCCAGGCGGATGCCCACCTGCTCCACATCGTAGCGAGGCGAAAGGCAAGTGACCATCTCAATGTAGCCGTTGCAGCTTCCGGAATTGAGATGGAAGAGGAACGGACTTTTCCGGCGGCACAGGTGCATCAATCGCTTGAAAAGTTTCATTGCATTCCCCCCGTCAAGGCCAGCAGCGCATCCGGCCAGAGACCGCCCGCCAGCAGAACAACAATCAAGCCCACCACCGCCAGCCGGAAGGTCAGGGTTTCCGCAGTGTGTTTCTCCAAGTCATCCGCGTCACCGGGTCCCCACCAGCAGCGGGTGAGGCACAGGACGTAGGCCAGCAAGGCAAAGATCGACGAGAGGATAAAACCTGCAAGCAGCCAATGATTAGATGCGGCAGCCGTCTGATAGATGCGCCAGCGTCCGGCAAAGCCCATCAGCGGCGGCACGCCCAGCATGGCCAACATACCCACCAGAAAGCCCGCCGCGCTGACCGGGTAGCGCTGGGCCAGGCCGCGCGCATCGTTCGTCAGCGCGCCATCTGCTTCCGGAGCGCTCAGGGAAATAAACAGCAGCGCCTTGGCCAACGCATGAACCGTAGCCGCAAGCAACGCCCCGCGCATTCCGAGAGCGCTGGCCGACGTAATGCCCAGCAACAGAAAGCCCATGTCCTCGACGGTCGAAAGCGCCAGCAGCCGCTTCTGATTGCGTTCCGTGAGCATCAGCAGGGATGCCAGCAGCGAGGAAGCCAGAGCGGCGGCAATCCAGACCCCGCGCGGCTCAAAGAACTCGGGATGCGCCTGCGCGGTCAGGTAAAACTCGCCAAAGGCGCTCATGTCGACCACCGCGACGATCAGCCCCATCACCAGCGACGGCGTCGCTTCCGCCACGGCGGGGAGCCATATCAGCAGCGGCACAATCGCCAGCTTCAACACAAAGCCGCCCATCAGCAGCGGACGCGCCCAGATGGCAGCGCCCGTGAACAGCGCGGCCTCACCGGCAATCATGCTGGCAGCCGACAGCGCCACCACGGAGAAGTAAAGCCAGGCCACGCGGCGTGAGCCGATGCGCCACAACAGCACCAGAGCCAGCACGCTGGCAATTTCCAGCAGCGCCATGCGCTGAACCGGTTCCGCCGTCCAGACTGCGGCCACGGCGGCGGCTCCGCTCACGGCAATCAGCGGCAGTTGCGCGCGCCACGGTTTCAGCGCCCAGGCAGCCATGACCAGCGCCACCAGCGCCACGGCGCATCCGGCGCCGAGCAGAATCGGCAGCGCCTCAGCGCCTTGCGCCGCGCCGTTCGTTCCGGCGGCGGCGGGCATCAGCCAGCGCAATGCGCCAATAAGCGCCACGGTAAGGCCCACGGTCCAGGCCAGCGCATTCTTTTCAACCCAGGCCAAGCCGCGGCCCAGGGC
>Ga0224525_1000086_pt1 | contig 48654 bp, 37 predicted proteins | sample CFST100metaG_FD_179874 | JGI IMG/M metagenome (GOLD analysis project Ga0224525, IMG submission 179874) | Peat soil microbial communities from Stordalen Mire, Sweden - C.F.S.T100 | ecosystem: Environmental > Terrestrial > Soil > Wetlands > Peat | place: Sweden: Norrbotten County, Stordalen Mire...
CTTGAAATGCAATATAATTTGTTTAAAATTAGTTTACTTGCGTCCTGAAAAAAAGGACTTTAGAAAAGATGTTGATGAATTACAAATAATTATATAAGTAATAATATTCTTTTCGAATTAATTAAATATACTTGACAACTTTTTTTCAAAATCTGACTTAAACTGAGATCTCATTTGAACTAAAGTTGAATCCTTTTTTAATATACAAATTGATTCATCAAGAGGTGGATTATCTAGTTCTTTTACAAAGTAGAATTCAGAACTGTTTTCCCAAACATTAATAGGATTGTTTTCAAGAAAAGAAAATTTATATTTCCAAGATAGCTTTATGATAATTCCTTCTTGGTTAAACAATTCGGATATAGAATAATGGTAAATATATCTTTTAGTATCTTTAGCTCTATATTCTTCCATCCTGCTAATCTCCATCATCTTAGGGTTTAAATCTGTATCAATTCGCAGTATTTTTCCTGTCAATTTATTTATAATTATCCTTCCATTTTGTATCACAAACCTTTTATTTGGTTTGAAGTCTAGCCTTGGGTTGATATTAATAACAACAATTGAATCTCCAGAATCCTGTTTACTGAAATAGATAGTTTTTTCTTGATCGTTTGTGGAACGAACTATAAATTCATTAATTGGAGAAAAATTTGCCTCAAGATCAAATTTGGGAATAATTCTCCCTTTAAATTGAGGATTCCTTTTTACACTAATGTTTTGCAAATAGCTTTTAATAATTCCACCACTACTTGGTGAGAATAAATGATCTACTTTAAAAATTATTTCAGCATAAGCTTCAGCGACAAGTGTATCTCGATATAAAAGAAGATCCTTTCGGTAGCAGAGTAAATATAAAGGAGTATGTATTGATTTATAATTTTTTCCAATTGAATTATCAACAATGACTTTTGTATCCTTAGCACTTATTATTATTGGATTTACCTCTATTGGAACTTCTTCTAATTGTATGGGATTCTTTCTATAGATTTTGTCAAACGTAGTTGTCATTGGTTTATAAGCAACATGTGAAATTTGAATAGAATCTATATCAAGTTTTGGGAGCATAAAATATCCATCAAGATCAGTTACCTCAAGAATGTTTTTATTTGGTACTTTAACATAAGCAAATGGAATTGGTGTTTTGTATTTAGAATCAATTATTTGAAATCTTGGTAATGATTGCGAGTTTATATTTAAGGATACGACTGTGAAAACGGATATCATTAGTAACCAAGTCATTGATCCTTTCATATCATTACTTTTTAATAATTCTATAGAGCAATTTTAGAATCTGAAAGGACAGACTTACACTGTCCTCTCAGATATGCATTTGTATTTACTTATTGCTAATTTCAATTTTTGACTTATTAGCAATTTCAACAGACAAGGTAAATTTCACATTATCCCACACCCATTCAGCTGCATCCTTTATCCCTTCCCATACAGCTGCAAAGAATTCACCAAGTTTGCCACCACCATTGACCATGAGTTGTTCCTGGGTGGTGAGTTCCCTGACAGAAAATTTTTCGATTTCCATGACAATAAGAATTAAATAAGTAAAAATATTTTACCCCGTTTTTATAACAGGCCCGGGGTTTTAGCACTGCAACGAAACATTACTAATTTCGTTCATCATTGTCCGGAAAAAAAGTATTCTGGGGAAAATAAAACCGCCTGTGTATTTTTTTTCTTCCTGGCAGGTCATCGGCTTTAAATTGCAGGTAATCTGTATATCAAATGGCTCCTCGTAATAAAAAGTCTTGACCGATTTTGAGTAAACAATAGGAGCTCCCCGCGACCTCAGCTCATCTATAAGCTCATATAAGCTTGTGCGGCTTACTCCCAGCTGACTGGCAAACTCTTCCGGTGTGCCAGTGGTCCGCCGCGTGACCAGTTTATGCATACGGCTGATACGATCGAGATATTCAAAGACTTTCATGTTATAATATATTTATGTTTTTACTTCTTCAAATTCAATAGCCTGGTGCATCCACATTTTCCTGAAATGTCCCTCCATGGCTGACAGTTCTGAAAATGTTCCTTCCTGTATTACAGTTCCATTATCAAGAACTATAATCCTGTCGGCAAGACTTATTGTTGAAAGCCTGTGTGCAATTACTATTACAGTCCTTCCTTCATCCCTTAGCATTTTCAAGGTATTCTGAACAAATGATTCAGCAAATGAATCAAGCGATGAGGTTGCCTCATCAAGGATAAGAACTTCCGGGTTCCTGTAAAGCGCACGTGCAATAGCGATCCTCTGCTTCTGCCCTCCGGATAAAGTCGCGCCATTCTCTCCAATATAAGTTTTGAAACCGTTTGGAAGACTCTCAATAAACTTTATCATTCCAAGCTTCTCGCAGACGGCCAGGATTTCTCCCATATCCGGATTTATTTCTCCAACAGCTATATTATTGATCACATCTCCTGCAAAAAGATCAATTTTTTGCGGAACAACAGAAACCACCTTGCGCAAGGATTTATTTGTGAAATGCTGAAGATCATAACCGCCTACCCATATATGCCCATCCTGAAGCGGGTATAAATTCTGAAGGAGTGAGGCAAGAGTTGTTTTTCCTGATCCGCTTTCTCCGACGACAGCTGTTATTTCCCCTTTGTGAATCCTGATGTCAAGGGAACTAAAAACTTCAACCCGGGTTCCGTACCTGAATTTTACATTTTCAAAACATATATCATTAACCATCTCTGGCCTGAGTTCAATTTTATCCTTTTCATCATCAATCTCAAGGTCAAATATCTCAAACAACCTGTCTGCCGCAATTTTTGCATCCTGCAGAGTACGATTAAACCCGATAATGCTGGTTACAGGTCCTGTATAATATCCGACTATGGAATAAAACGACAGTAATTCCCCGGGTGTGATCTGAGTTTTCATAACGAATCCGGCTCCCACCCATAAGACAATAAGTGTTATCAGCTGTGTCACAAGCGCCCCGGAGCTGGAAGAAAACATTGAATTTAATCCCGATTTGTAAATTGTCTCAAGAAGTCCGACAAATCTGTTTTCTGTTCTGAAATTTGAATACTCTTCCAGGCTGAATCGTTTAATCGTTCCAACTGAATTTAGTGATTCAACAAGCTGTGCCTCAAGGTCAGCAGCCCTTTCCATTACTTTTCGCTGGACTTTTTTGTTTAAATGATTCGAGATGTAATAAATACAAAAGTAAAAAGGAACTACAACCAGCATTATTACAGCAAGCTTCCAGAAAAAGGTAAACATAAGAACAAACGACACGATCAGGATAAATACATTAAGTATCAGGTTAATTGAAACATCATTAATGAAAACTCTTATTTTAACTGCATCACTGATCCTTGAGATTATTTCCCCTGTCCTCATATTATCGAAAAATGACTGAGGAAGCTTCAAGAGATGCTGATAATAACCAAGTATTAATGATGCATCAATTCTTTGTCCTGTTTTAAGAATAAAAAGTGATTGAAAAAGCCCAAGGAGCAACCTTAAAAGGATGATCAAAACCATTGCGATACCCATAAGGTTCAGAAGGTTCATATTCCCGCCAGGGATAACCTGATCGATAAGCCGGCCAACGTAAATAGACATTGAGAGACCCAGCACGGAAAATATAATTGCACCGACAAGAGACTGAACCAGGATCCTGCTGTTCGGCTTGATTAATTGCCAAAGTCGATTAGTCAATGATACTTTTTCATCTTTCACGCTAAACTTCTCACCAGGGGCAATAAGAATCAGAACCCCAGTCCATACTTTTCTGAATTGCGCGTGAGGAACTTTATGAATATTTCCATCTTCAGGATCCATTATCTGAATAAACTTGTCTGTTGCTCTTATAATCACAACATAGTGAGTCAGATTTCCATTTATAATAAGATGAGCAATGGCGGGCTTTGGTATTTTGAACAAGCTGTCCCATTCACCCTTGACCCCTTTTGCCAGGAATCCCATTTTTGCTGAAGCTTCTATCAAACCGAGGACATTAGTCCCTTTACGATCAGTCCCTGCAAACTGCCGTATCCTTGATACAGGCAATCTGACACTATACCATGCAGCAACAGATGCAAGACAGGCTGCTCCGCAATCAGTAATATCCCTTTGTTTGACTTTGATATTCATCCTTTTTTATTGAAATAAGGGTTGACCCATTTGTCAACTTTATCAAATAGCAAATTGAATAATGAGCGACGGCTCACAATAATTCTTGCATTAAGACTCATCCCTTTCCTGATTTCAGCATTTACGCCATTTTTAAGAGAGAGAAAAGTTTTTTCAGGCTTGCATTTAATTCTGAAATAGGCGTTCTCACCGTTCTCAACAATAATATCATCAGAGATATCAACTATGCTTGCATCCAGCAGACCCCATTCGCTATAATTAAAAGCATCGACCTGTATGCGGACTTTCTGACCCGCATTAATTAATCCTATATTATCGGGCTTAATGAAGCATGTAGCAACTATTTCTCCGGAAGGTGATATTTCTGCAACTTGTTGGTTACTTCCTATGATTGTATTCTCCTGTATCTCCGGACTCCGGATTATTTCTCCGCTCACAGGAGCCAGGACAATCCTGTTTCGAAGTTGTTCGAGGCAACCTTCAAGTTCTGCCTGCAATATAGCCGCGTCATTTATTCTTTGCATCAGGTCAGCCTGCCAAAGACTCTTATTATAAATTAGTATCTGATCAAGGTTTTTCTCTTCGGACTGGCAAATGAACAGGCTGTTTTCAAATTCAGTATCAGCAATAAGATCCTGATCATGAAGAATTACATTCCTATCATGTTCTGTCTTTGATTTTAGATATTTCTGTGATTGAATTTCAAATGAATTCTTCATTTTTGAAAATTCAGCCGGATATCTTTTTGTACGGAAATCCTTAACATCAAGACTGAAAAGACCGGAATCCAACAAAGTGAGCTTTTCAAGATCTGAAATTGCCAGGTTGTTTTCAAGGATCCTCTTCTGAAGGGTCCTTTTCTGCGCCTTCGAGGCTTCCGATTCAATTATTAATAAGGTATCTCCTTTCTCAATGTCAAGGCCGTTTTTAATTGAGGTGAAGAGAACTTTCCCCTGATAGGGTGAATAAACTGCTTGTTTCTCGATATTTGATTGGAAATATCCTCTTGCCTGGACAGTAATGTCGACATAAACAAATGGGAGTACCCCAATGCCAAGGATTACCAATACTAAAATAGTCCAATAAATTATCTGGCTTCGCGGGGTAACCTTGATCAGATAACTTTCCACAGAACAATTAGTCAATGTCGACGGGATCAGATCCATATCTTTAGGTATTTGGATGTGCCAGTAAACCTTGAAAACGTGAGACAATTCGTTAATACATGTCGTAACTGCCTGATTTGTGACACAAAAAAATCATATATTATTAAACAGACCAATAATTTAGATTGATTCTAATTTATTTCAGGCTAATGTGATGAGGGCTGCCGCCGCCCGGCCTGCAAAAATATAATTGACTTTGACCAAAACACGTCATAACTTTATATTGATTAATACCAGGTATTATGAAAAGACTGATTTCTTTTACAGGTTTGGCTTTCTTTTTACTTGCCTTAACAACTTCAGGTTGTAAGAAAGAAGAAGTGAATCCTCTTTTTGGTACATGGGATGTAAATTACTTGTCAACGGTAACTTATAGGAATGCTGAAAAATTGAATCAGACAGTAAATCTGCTCACTCCCGGCGATATGACCATCAAGATTTTCAGTGGCGGAAACGGGGAAGAATGGGAGCAGGGTACCCTGAATAACTCATTCTCCTGGACATCGAAGGGAGATAGCCTTTTCATCACCGTTATTGATCAGGAGTCGGTCATGAATATGAGCTACGCCGTCACCGATATAAAGCTGCTTTTAACGTCGGAGGAAACCAGCGCCGGCGATGGAGGTGACAATGTGACAACCACGAATATAATTGCAGACAGGGTATTTCATTGATAAAGAAAACAGCCCTGCTGAGCGTTGTTTTCTGCGTATATCCTTCCGGCGGCGGTTTTACCTCCCTTGGGGAAATATGAGAGCATGAAACCTTGATCCGCTAGCCGCACACCGCGTGCCCCGAGCCTGGCCCCCGGCGCCTTTAATTAACCCATCGCTGCCATTTTCAGAGAGGGGATTTGCGTTATTAAGGTTTCAGTTCCTGCTAGTAGTTATTGTTGCCATTGTATTCGTTCCGGATGCATCTGACCGAAAGTCCCGACCGCTTATCATTATTTGTGTGGTTCAGGCTGGCACTGATATAGTTCACATTAAATGCATATGCGTTTAATGGTGAAACTTCAGTTGAACTCCACCAGACACCAGTCCTGCCTGTATAATCGTAAAACCTTCCATCAGCATAGCGCCACCCTGTACCATATGCATTAAAACCCGATTCATTCGTCGCATCAGTGTTGGGATTATCCCAATGCATGGTACCTGACTCCTTCATCTTTCCACCTGCTACATCCTTCCCGCCCAAATAAACTGCTAATGTGTTCCATTCATCAGAGGTGGGTATATGCCAGCCAGTAGGGCATACGCTACGATAGTCAGTTACCGCATACCAAGTATATAACCTGCCGTTTGTAACGACATTATATTCATTGTTAAATGCCGGCCACTGATATTTCGGGTTCGAGTAATCACCTGTAAGATTCACTTGAGGAGACCTTGTCGTACCTATTGAATCACCAGAACTGTATCTGGCAGTTTTTAAGTTACTGGACAACCATACCTGGTTGCCAATTTTTACATAACCAAGGATGTTGCCATCTCCATCGACAAGCAGTGTTTCAAAAGAAACCACCATTCCATAGCCTGTACCCGAACTGTTTGTTGCATAGGCTCTTACATAATAGGTATAGGCACAGCCAAGATCTGTCATTAGATGCATGAAGTGGGCAGAATAGCCATCCTGTTCCGTTCTGTTATCAGCAACCGTGGGATTGGTTCCAATACTCCAGCAAATTCCGCTTTCAATCACCTTGCTGGAACCAGTATCACTAATAGACCCGCCACAGAAAGCCGTTATCCCTGTAATATATGTGACTGCCGCAGTTACAACTGTCGGCACCTTTCCTGTTATTGCCGGATTTGTGTCCTCTTTTGCACATGAATGAAAGACAATGATAACAACCGAAAAAAGGAAGACGATAGCTGACTTTCCCGCAAAGCTTTTCATAGTTCTGCTTCTTTAATCGATATTCTATTTCAGACCTGAGATTATCAAAATTAAGGGAATTTTTAATAAAAACCATCAAAACAACCATATGAACTTTCTTATGGGGGCTCTGCCCGTCAGAAAGCATTTGAGGAGGGGATTTGTGTTTTTCACGACTGCAAGACTGCACGACTGCATGACCGCACGACCAATTAAAAAAAATCTATTAGATTTGCATGATTTTTAATATTCGCTAAATGGAGACAGTCGTCAGCGGCATTCGTTCAACCGGCAACCTTCACCTCGGTAATTACTTCGGCGCAATGATCAACTTCCTCAAAATGCAGAGGGAGAATAATTGCTTTTTCTTTATCGCCGACTACCACGCCCTTACCACCCACCCGAAACCCGACGATCTTCATGGCAACATAAAGCAGGTCCTCGCCGAATACCTCGCCTGCGGAATAGACCCCGAAATTGCCACGGTTTTCGTCCAGAGCGACGTCCCCGAAGTAACGGAACTCTACCTTCTCCTTAACATGAACGCTTATGTAGGAGAGCTCCAGAGAACCGCCTCATTCAAGGAGAAGGTTCGCAAGCAGCCCGATAACATCAATGCCGGACTTCTTACTTATCCTGTCCTCATGGCTGCCGATATTATTATCCACCGTGCCAGCAAGGTTCCCGTGGGCAAGGACCAGGAGCAGCACCTCGAGATGACCCGCCGCTTTGCACGGCGCTTCAACTCAATGTACGGCGTAGAATACTTCCCCGAACCCGATGCATATAATTTCGGCCATAAGCTGCTGAAGATACCCGGCCTCGACGGCTCCGGCAAGATGGGCAAGAGCGAGGGCAACGGCATCTTCCTCGCCGACACTCCCGACGAAATAAGGAAAAAGGTAATGAGGGCCGTCACTGATGCAGGTCCGCAGACTCCCGGCGAAAAGCCTTCTGAGCCTGTAAAGAACCTCTTTACTCTCATGAGCGTGGTATCCGACCCTTCAACTGTTAAACATTTCAAAGAGATGCATGCCTCGTGCGCGATCCGCTACGGCGATATGAAAAAGCAGCTTGCTGAGGATATAATTAAGTTCACCGAACCTATCCGCGAGAGGATAATCAGTATAAGTGCCGATAACAAATACCTTGGAAAGGTCGTTGCAGCGGGAGCGGAGAGGGCCCGTGAAAGCGCATCCAAAACAATCAGGGATGTACGCTCGATAATAGGATATAAGCCCTTTTAAGCTATAATAAAAAAGCCAGGCTTTTGAGGTCCTGGCTGCCTTGAAGATTCAAGGATATGATTGAGATTGCCTGTGTGATCATATAAAAACAAATTACGTGCCAAAAATAGATCGGCGACCGTTCCGTTATTAACCTGTAATCTGCTAATTTTATTATTTGAGATCCGGTGAACATTAATAAGACAAATATTGTATATATATTTTACCCTCATCCCGGCCTTCCCCCATGGGGGAAGGAGTAGCAGGCAAAGTTTTCCCCCTTGGAGGAAACAGGAAAGGGGGTTGTTTGAATTAAAAATTTAATGACTATTTATTAAAATATTCCTGAAGTGGGGAAGAAAATCATCTGGTTCCTAATAGCTGTCCTGGTTGTTATCCTTGCACTCCTGGGGTATTTTCTCAGACAGGACAGGACAAATCTTCTTACCGATCCCTGGAAGGCGATCCCGGCCGATGCGGCTGTTGTGATTGAAACGGCCGACCTGCAGAGCTTCATCGGTTCCATTTCGTCGAGCAAGGGTATCTTTGGCGAGATAGCCAAAGTGAAGGAATTCGGGGATTTCAATGCGAAGATTAAATTCCTCTCAGGCCAGCTCGGCAAGCCTGGTTATAAAAAGCTTTTGACCGGGAACAGTGCTATAATCTCATTTCATCCTTCCATGGGAGGGAAGCTCCGGCCTCTTCTTTCGATGGCAATCCCCGGTGACATAAAGAGCAAACAGGTCAGGGATATGCTCAGATCGTCGGGAATAATGGCTATTGGTGAACAGCCTTTTCACGGGAACACTCTGTTATTCCTGCCCTTTGCTGCCGGCGACCGCAAGGATACCGTATGGGTCTCGGGCGTTCCCGGATTGTTATTTTGCTCCTCTTCCGAAGCTGTGATAAAAAAAGCTATACTGCAATCCGGTGCAGAGAACGACATAAGAAACATTCCCGGCTTTACGAAGGTGCTTCAGGCTTCGGGCAAGAACGAAGACAGGATCTTTGTCGTTTTCGGTAACCTGAAGAGCTTGCTGCAGCCCCTTTTCACCCGGGAATCGGGCTACGTGGCCGATAAAATCATTAAGCTTGCTGAATGCGCCGAAGGTGATATATATATAAATGAGAACGGCATAGTGCTGACCGGCTATACCGAAGCAACGAGCCCCGGAGAATCCCTTTATAAGCTTAAGGCAGGAACTCCCGGGCTGCTTAAGACATACAAGATCCTTCCCGCGGCAACCGTTTTTTTCGAAACGATCCTGTTGAGTAACATAAAGACGGAGGCTAAAAGCGCAGCGTCTCCGACAAAGGCTTCGGAGCTGGCAGATAAGCTTCGCGAATTTACCGGCGACGAAATTACGAAGGCCTATATCGATATTAAGGATCAGCCGGTCAGAAATAATTCCCTCGTCATTTACAGGCTGAAGAACAGGGTCAGTGCAGAGAAAGTATTTCTCGACGAGTTTGGCCCCGGTATCACCAGGGATAATGTTATTTTCTTCACACCCGATGATGTCGTTAAAGTGCCGGTATATGCTACCCCGTACAGCGGCTTCGCATCAGAGATCATGCCCGGATTTGCGCCCGGTTTCGACGATTCTTACTTCACCTTCTACGATAATTATCTTATAACCGGAAGCTCCTATGCCACCGTCTCCAGGCTGCTTTATGACAACCTTCTTAACAAGACCCTTGCCAATGATCTTACATACAGGGATTTTGAGAGCACCCTTCCGAGCATTGCCGGCTACTTCTTCTATTGCGTTCCCTCGCGCATAATTGAATATCTTGCAGGCACCTTTAACGAAGACATTATAAACAGTCTCCGCTCCAATAAAGCATCTCTCGCGAAGATCCAGGCTATTGGGTACCGGCTCACCTCGAGCAATAATATGCTTTATAACAGCCTGTCGGTAAAGTTCAAGGAGGAAGCCAGGGAAGAATCAAATACTGAATGGGAGACTCTGCTCGACACCGTTGCGGCGATCAAGCCCTTTTTCTTCACAAACCATACTACAGGAGCCAAGGAGATATTTATCCAGGATCTGAATAACAATGCTTACCTGGTGAATGCTGCAGGAAGGGTTCTCTGGAAGGTTCCTCTCCGGGAACGCATTACCGGCACTGTGTACATGATTGATTTTTACAGGAACGGGAAATACCAGATCCTCTTTTCCGGGAAGAACTATCTGCATCTTCTCGACAGGAACGGCAACTATGTCGAAAGATACCCGGTGAAGCTGAGGTCGCCGGCAACAAATTCACTTGCACTCTTCGATTATGACAATGACCGTAATTACAGGCTGCTGATCGCGGGTGAGGATAAAATGGTATATGCCTACGATAAGAACGGCAATACTGTAAAGGGGTGGTCGCCATTCCGTACAAACGGAACTGTAACTTCCGAAATATCCTGGTTCGGCGTTTCGGGAAAGGATTATATTATTGTTTCAGATGAGCTGTCGCTCTATTTCCTCGACCGGCAGGGAAATAAAAGGGTCACACTTAAAGAACCTGTGACCAGGGCTGCGAAATCTGCATTAAGGTTCATCCCGGGCAGGGAGCCTTCTGTTATATGCTCATCGCCCGACGGGACCGTACAGCAAATCTATTTTGACGGCAGTGTGAAAAAGTTCGATATTATAAAGCTTTCAGGTGACCATTCATTCGATATTTTTGACGTAAATGGCGATGGTTTTGGTGAATATGTTTTTATAGACGCAGGGATGTTGTATCTTTATAATCACGATAAGACTGCGGTGTTTACGAGGGACTTTGGTTCAAAGAACCTTGGAGGACCTATAAGTTTTGTTTTTTCAGCCACTGACAGGAAAATAGGGGTCTTTGATATTGACAAGAATCTTATTTACCTTATTAACGGAGAGGGTGTTACTATGAATGGCTTTCCGCTTAGAGGAGCCTCAATGTTCTCAATAGGGAAATTGTCGGACAGCAGCGGCTGGCACCTGATTGTCGGCGGCACAGACAGATTCCTTTATAATTATAAATTAAATACAGAAGTAAACTGATTCGGTATGTTCAGGAAATCATTTGTTTTAATTGCATTAATTGGAATCATTGCTGCGGCAGGGTGTGTTAAAAATACATACGACATGACAACGCTTTCAAAATGGGGTCACCTGTCGCCGACATTAGGCGTTTCAGCAGCATACGGCGACATCAAGCTCAGCGACATTCTCAAGGCGAACGATACTGTCGTCTTCGGAAGCGATAATTTCGTCAAGCTGGTCTTTAAAAAAGACACATTAGCCTATTTCAAGATGTCGGACTATTACGATCTCAACAATATGGTCTCATATTCCCATTCATACCCTATCGGAGAGCTTTCCATCGATCCATTCAACGGATCTGTATTCCCCCTGACCACTACGGGTGAATTGCCTTTCCCGGTTTTCTCAAATTTTGAAAATGCCACTCTGAGCCAGGGAGTTCTTGACATCACGGTCAGGAATAACAGTGCCGTGGTGATTAATACTATTACTATAAACATTTACAATACTTCTCCTCATCAGCAGCTTGGAGCTCCGGCAGTAATAAGTGCAATAAATCCGGGGCAGATCGGAACTGCTTCGATAAACCTTGCAGACCTCACTATTATAAGGAACTCGACCTCGGCAGGTTTTGATATCAATGCACCTGGAATTGTTCTGAACGGATCAAACCTCGAGATAGCTATGGCCGCCAGGGATATGAAGGTCAAATCGGGAAGGATCATTGTGCCATCACAATCATTGACTTCTTTTAATACAAATGATACCATTCCTTTTGATCCGGGCACAGGAGTGGAAGTCAGCTATATTAAAATGACATCCGGCAATATTTCATATTCAATACAATCAGGTACTCCGCTGAAATCAACTGTGTCGCTTACCCTTCCTTCGACCCTGAGAAGCGGTATACCGATCTCGGAGTCTTTTACAGTCAACCCCAACACGACTACGACCGGTAATATTTCGGTTAATAGTTCGACTGTGGACCTCGGCACAAAGACTTCACAGCCGTATAACCTGTTACCCATTGTCAGTACAATAACAGTCAGCTCGCAGGGGGCCATTGTCACATTCAGCAGTACCGATCCGGTGAAGATTGCCCTCTCTTTTCTTAATCCCGACTTCGATTATGTAAAGGGATATTTTGGTCAGCAGACTGAGACAATCAAGAAAGACACTCTTGACCTGGACATAAAGAATTTTATGGATCATATTACAGGAAGCTTCCTGGTTTCGGACCCTTCGATCAATATAAATTATACAAACTCGTTTGCCATTCCTGTTCAGATTACCCTGAATGCTGCCGGGTACAGGAAAAGCGATATAGTACAGCTTGGGCTTGCCCCTGTAACGCTGAGCTATCCTGCAGCTCCGGCTGAAAGAATAAAGAATGATGTATTTTCGGTAAATAAAAATAATTCCCAGCTTCCGCAGCTTATTTCAATGCCGCCGGAAAGAATAATTTACTCTGGCGACGCGAAAATGAATCCATTGGGAAACACCGGCTCCAGGGATAATTACCTTTTCGGCGACAGCTATTTCTTTGCAAGCATGGAAATTGAAGTTCCCCTGGAGTTCAGGCTGAACAACCTGCAATTTGCCGATACGGTTAAGAATTTCATGAAGGATAAAACTACCGGCAACAGCCCCATAAAAGCTGAAGACTTTGATTTCCTTCGCGTGGATATCACTGCCGACAACGGATTTCCTCTCGGCGTTTCGTTAAAGCTGGTACTCTACGATTCGGCTACTCATGTCAACAAATGCACCATCGATGCCACCGATGTGCTTAAAGCTGCACCTGTCGATGCAAATGGAAAAGTTACAGCTCCTCTCAGCACTGCCACAAGCATAACCATAGCGCGTGACTTCTGGAATTCGATCAATACCGCAGACAAAATCATCTTCGTTTTTTCAATGAATACGACAGACAGCGGGTCAAAAGACGTAAAGATCTATTCAGACTATAAGATTAATTTCAAAGCGGCCCTGGTTTTAAAGCCAGATATAAAGTTCAATTTGAAGTAACCTGTAAAACAAGATGTTTATGATCAGGAAAGTCAAATATATCCTTGCCCTGCTTCCGGTGCTGATTACATTGAATTCGTCGGCCCAGAACAGCCAGGTTCTTTATTATATGAATCTGCCGGAAAGGCATCTTCTGAACCCGGCACTGACTCCTTCAAATTCTGTGTATATAGGTTTGCCGGTACTATCGGGAATAAACCTGAATGTCAATAATAACTTTTTCAATTTTTCCGATGTGTTTATCAAGGGGGTAGTTGCCGATTCACTGGTAACCTTTCTTCACCCGAATTATGATCCTTCAAAGTTCCTGGCTAAGATCAAGGATATAAACTCTATCGAGCCTGAAGTACAGCTTCAGCTCTTCAGCCTTGGTTTCAGGGCAGGGAGGGACCTCTATATTTACTTTGATGTAAATGAAAGAGTGGAAGCGAACGTAGCATTGCCCGGAGATATCTTCAGGCTTGCCCTGGCAGGAAATGAACAGTTTGTGGGAAGCACAATTGATCTTTCATCATTGAGAGGCGACCTTATGAGCTACACAGAGATCGGACTCGGATTCTCGAAAAATTTCACCAGCAAACTGCGACTGGGCATAAGGCCGAAGATGCTCCTGGGCATAGCTGATGCTTCGATAGAAAACAATTCACTCGGCATTACAGTAAACAACGACTATACACATACTCTTAATGCCGACATGATCGTTAATTTCAGCGCACCACTGACCGTATATACCAGCGGTCAGAACAGCTTCGACAGCATTAAATTTGACAATTCAAGGTTTAATTCAGGGAAAGACATTTTGAATTACTTGCTGAGTACAAAGAATATTGGTTTCGGAGTCGATATAGGAGGCGAATACAGCTTTTCAGAAAAGCTGAAGATATCGGCAGCAGTTACCGACATAGGGTACATCAAATGGGGAAGAGACATTTCTAACCTTAAGGCTAAAAGCACGTTTACCTTTAGCGGTGTTAACCTGCTCGATGTTTACAACGGCACGATGACGTTTGATTCCCTTGGCAAGGAAATGCTCGATTCACTTAAAAAATCCTTCTACCTTACCAATAAGGCAACTCCATTTACAACTACTCTTCCCATTGGAGTTACCCTGGGCGGGTCATATAATCTTACAAAAAGCTTATCAGTGGGATTATTGTCCTATACAAAATTCATCGGGAAACAATACAAGGAGGCGCTCACCCTTTCAGCCAATGTCAATTTCGGGAATGCTTTTTCGACAACTCTGGCATATACTGCAATGAACAGCCGCTACGATAATTTAGGCTTTGGAATGTCATTCAGAACCGGCTGGCTCCAGTTTTATATGCTTGCCGACAGGATACCGGTAACATGGAACAAAATAAAAATTGACAGCAAGACTACAATACCTCTTCCTGAAAGCTGGAATACAGTTCAGGCCAGACTTGGAATGAATCTTTGCTTCGGCAACAAGCTAAAAAAGAAGAACGACAAGCCGATGATTATAATTCAATAAAAGCTTGCTGAGAGATGATCCTTCTTCTTCGCGTATTACTAATAGGGCTGATATTTTACCTGATCGTCAGGTCCTTCTCCCAGTATGCCGGTAGCAGGGATAAATCTGCCGGCAGCCACGAACAGGCTAAAAATGGCAGGCATATATCAAAGAAAACGGGTGAGTACATTGATTACGAGGAGACGGATAATTGAACGGAAGTTTATTTATATTCCCTCGTTTTGAGCATTCTTGCCAGGGAGTTTGCAAATATATAATCATTTAATGCTTCATTATCGGAATGAAGTATCTCATTTTTGAGGATCAGGAAATATCGCCCGAATAGTGAAAGAAACTTAATCATGACTTTCGTTAAAAGAGGTTTAAATTACAATCATTTACTGTATTTCACCCGGACAGGTTTTAAAACCCTTAGGATAATTAATTATATATTTGCATCACATGTTAAGTTATAATTAATCAATTATGGATAACAGATATGTAATTATTATGGCCGGTGGAGTGGGAAGCAGGTTCTGGCCACTGAGCCGCAGGGGAAAGCCCAAGCAGTTTCTTGATATTCTTGGCACAGGCGAAACTCTCCTTCAGCAAACATTAAGAAGGTTTAAATCTGTTGTTCCCGAAAAAAACATTTTTGTTGTTACAAGTGCCGAGCATAAAGATATAGCCGTTTCACAGCTCGCTATTAACCCTGACAATATTCTAGCCGAGCCTTTCAGGCGCAATACTGCTCCCTGTCTTGCATATGGCACTTTCAGGATACTGAAGGAGAATCCGGATGCAGTAATTGCCGTTACTCCTGCTGATCACCTGATATTAAAGGAAGAACGGTTCTGCAAGCTTATTCAGGAGAGCATGGATTTTGTGAAAGACAATGATGCGCTGCTGACACTTGGTATAAAGCCTGACAGGCCCGAAACAGGATATGGATATATACAGGCTGACCGGAAAAAGACGGTAAAGGGAAATGAGAATCTTCTCAAGGTCAAAACATTTACCGAAAAGCCTGATATAAACCTGGCTAAGAAATTTCTGCAGAGCGGAGATTTTTACTGGAATTCCGGAATCTTTATCTGGAATATAAAGACAATACTGGCTGCCTTTGAAAAATACCTTCCTGAAATGTTCTCGGCATTCGATGAAGGTAAGAAATTGTTCGGCACAAAGCAGGAAAAAAAATTTATTGGGAGGACGTATACTGAATGCAGGAGCATATCAATAGACTATGGAATAATGGAGAAAGCCAATAATGTTTATGTTATGTGCACTGATATCGGATGGTCCGACCTTGGTACCTGGAGTTCGCTTTATGAGCACTCTTTGGTCGATAAAAAAGGTAATTGCGTTGTAGGGGATAACCTTTTTTCATACGATAACAAAAGAACCATTTTTAACCTTTCATCAGGGAAGGTAGCAGTTATCCAGGGGCTCACTGATTATATAGTTGTTGATTCCGACGATGTTCTTCTGATAGTAAGCAAAGCAGAGGAGCAGAACATAAAGAATTATCTTGAAGACGTGAAGAAGGAAACGAAAGAGAAATATCTTTAGCCCCCAAACACACTGCCTTGCTTCACCAAAGAGGCTATAATTATTCTTTAAGTCCCCTTCAGGGGATTTATGGGCAAACTGCAGAAGCTATAACTATTCTTTAAGTCCCATTTATGGGATTCAGGGGCAAACCGCATGATTGCACGACAAAAAAAAAGCGGTGATTCACCGCCTTTTTTTATATTCTAGTATTCCCAGAGATCATGTTCAAAATTAAACAGCTCCGTTTTAAGGCGTTCAGCTTCAAATAGCGAGGCTTTGCCGATAGTATATTCATTTATGTTCCTGTCGTTGTATACATTCGATTCTCCATAAATGATGCTGCTGAATCTCCTCTGCATGAAAAGATCGTCAAACGAGATTCTCTGTGCATCATTATTGGCGACGAAAACTTCATTCTTTGCAAGGACATCCCTGATATCGTCAAATTTAACCCAGAATAGGGCTATGTGAACTGTCTGATTGGTTTCAGTGTCGTAACCCATGTAAAACGGACATACTGCAATAATCCTGACATCGAGCTTTGAATATTTTTGATCAAAATACCACTCTTCATAAAGCATCAGCTGCTTTATCTCTTCAGGTTTTGCCGATTCAGGTATTACTGAATCGCGTGTGTGACCGGCTGCATCAATCTGGATATGCTGGATCTTCGTAGTTGCCCCCATATGTGTCTGGATATCCTGATAGGTGGTCGGGACACTCATATTTTGGGCTGAATAAGCTGTAACCTTGCCAGCCTGTATCTCTTCAAGAAGAATCGTTATGAAACTTTTCCTGCCATCACGGACATCTGTACGTGTAGGGTAATACAATGACTGATTCTCCTTTTCCCTCAGGTCGATCAGGCGATAGTACCTTTTTGACCATACAGCATCAGCTTCCCTCAGGTAAGGATACTCGATCTTCCTGGCATCAGGTATGGATTTCTGGTAAATATCGCCGAAAGACTGACCTATTGCCATTCCTGAAATTGCCAAACCGACTATCCCTAAAACAATTCTTTTATTCATAGCAGTAAATAATATATTACTTATTTAATCCAGTTTCAAAACAATAGGGCTAAGTTCCATGGGTAATCCGTCAGGGCCTACTGCTTTTATCTTCTCAATAATTAATGTCTGACCTCTGGTCATCCCTCCGATAGCATCTTTTTGCTTTGGAGTCAGACTGCCGCTGGTACTGAATTCTTCGACGTCACCCATTCGTCCGCTATAAAATATGGAGAACCCGGTAATCTTGTAAAGAAGGTTAAAGTCAAAACCCTCAAGTTTTGCATATACGCCGGTCTGGGCAAGTGCTACGCTCTTGGAAACAGTACCTCCGCTGACAGCATTTGCAAATGTGCCCTCAGGTTTTGGAATTTTCTTAACCCTGAATGGATATGGCTTGTATGATGTAACTTTTCCGTTAGCATCTTTTGTTGAAACTATTATCTGAACGTCCTGGGCGGCAGACGTGGGTTTAATAAAATAATTACCCCTGAAATCCTCGCCATTAATGTTCTTAATTCTTTCAGCAGTTTCGCTCCCGTTTACAACCTTGATGGATATCTGGTTTGGATTGAACCCCGGAACAGAAACATCAAGCGGGTTAGGAATACCGGCATACATAACGTTCATAGCCGTAGGAGAGCAAATCACATTAGGTTCACCAACGTTATATGTTGCTGAGAAATTAAATGGTATTTCCCGGCCATCTCCGGTTTTTAATGAGATTACTCCACCCCAGGTTTTAGGCCCGACGGAAGTTGCACGAACAGTATATATACCTCTGCCCTTTTCATCGAGAGGAAGAACCTCATCCCCGACTTTAATAATTGGCTGCTTTGTCGTATCGGTGGCAGAAATAAACACTGCGGCATTATAGTTGCTTCCCACGGTTACATAGTTTGCATCGGGAATCACTATCGGATCGAGCTTATTGAATTTAAAGTATGATTTGTCAATCTCAGTATAAAGGTGATTAATGACCTCTGTTTCACCGTTTCTGACATCAACCTGGATCCTGGACAGAAGGGCCAGGGCTCCAACAACCGGCATTGTCTGGAACATAAGGTTTGGCCATGGTTCCTTTTGCTTATCTTCACTTAGCCCATCTTCGGCAGAAAGACTTTTGTTCAATGCGTCTTCGGCTGTGATGTTACCACCATTTTCATGAAGAGTTTGAATAAGAAAATTTCGGTAATCATTTATCATGGTTTTCAATGCAAAGCCTTTCCCGGTTTCATTCGAACCTACAAGGATCTGAGATGGTACATTGGATTCATCATATTTACCAATCAGCTCAATGTTGTAATCTGTCCCGACAACAGCTTTTTCGGTAACAGCCTTAGCAGGTCCATCAGCCGTTTTAATGATTTCGATCTTAAGATTCTGGATATAATCGAAAATTTCATCAGCACGTTCCTTTACGGCAAATGCCGCATCCTTGTACTTCCCTGCTTTTGTATGATTCTCAGCATCGGCTCTGGTAAATTCTGCATAAATGAGGTTATTCTTATTGCTATAATTTTTAACAGTCGTCATAAGACCCTCATCGACTCTCATAAATGCTTTTACGGCTTCCTTTGACACGTTAAGGGCAAGCATTGCGGTAAGGACCAGGTACATCATACCGATCATCTTTTGCCGCGGGGATAGCTTTTCGTGAGCCATTTTGTAGTTAGTTTAATTAGGTAAAAACAAATGCTGTATTACTTAACGTTCATAGCAGAAAGCATATTTCCATATACGTTATTCAAAGCCGCCAGGTTATCGTTCAGTTTGGTTACCTGGTCGCGGTATTTTTTGGTGTCGCCTGCCGATTCAGTCAGATCTTTCATAAGACCCTGAACACCTTTAAAGATATTATCAGATTCTTTCAGGTGATCTTCTGCTCCCTTTTTCTGCAATTCATAGACAGCATTGAGTGCTGAAAGATTTTTATTGAGTACCTCCAGCTGTTGCTGGTATGATTTTCCTCCCACTTCGATTTGTGAAAGGGAATCAGCCATATTTTTATAGGTAGATCCGGTTTCATTAATTACCTTGGTGGTATTTTGATATGAATCTGACAGTTTGCCAAGTGATTCAGTAGCGTTGTTAATTGACCCCATATATTTATTTGAAGCAGCTGAGATGTCGCCCATAACGCTGATATTTGAAGTTGCGTCGCCAAGCTTTTTCATCCCCACTCCGAGTTTCTGAAATAGTTCGGGAGTGATCTCAGCTTTTTCGAGCATCTCATCAAATTTTGAAAGAGCAACAGAACCGCCGCCGCCACCTGCGAAGCCGCCGCCTACAAATCCGGAGCCGCCACCGACAGCACCATGCTGTTTAGCTCCATGCGCGGGAAGTTCTTCTCCCTCTTCAGGAATACCGGCAAGTTCAGGATAGACTAAAGACCAGTCCACCTCTTCATGTAACGGCTCGAAGGCTGAAAAGAAGAAGATAACTGCTTCTGTTAACAGACCAAGGGTAAGCATTGGTCCTGCCAATGGCCAGTGCTGTATTTTAAATAATGCACCAACAATTACGACGGAAGCACCTAAACCATAAAGTTTTGCGATGAAATTCTTCCACCCGCTGCTTTGAACTAATTCTGCTAGGCTCATATTCCTGATAATTTTAGGGTTATTTCAATTTTATGTATTTCTGTTTATTATAATTCTGCTCCGATATATGATCTGACATTGCGGAACCCCACGTAAGACTTTGTAGAATCCTGGTATTCATAATCCCTTGTGCTTGTCTGCAGGAAATATGAAATATCTTTCCATGAGCCGCCGCGTATCACCTTGCGTTTCATTACAGGAGGATCCTGGGGCAAGGCGTTATATTCATAATTTGGCATAAGATCGTGCTGAAAGATATAAGCTGATGGCTGATAAGCGCAGCAGGTCCATTCTGCAACGTTCCCTGACATATCATAAAGTCCGTATTCGTTGGGTTCGTATGATCCTACTTTACCTGCATAAACATTTCCGTCGTCAATATAATTTCCGCGCAAAGGTTTGAAGTTGGCAAGGAAGCAACCCTTATAGTTACGGGTGTATGGTCCGCCCCATGGATACATTGAGAGGTCGAGGCCTCCCCTGGCGGCGTATTCCCATTCTGTTTCAAGAGGAAGCCTGTAGTCCTGCACATCGGCAATGCCGTTCTGTCTAAGAGCTGAATTCATGAAATCAGTTCTCCAGTGGCTGAATGCAGTTGCCTGTGACCAAGATACACCCACAACCGGGTAATCATCAAATGAAGGATGCCAGAAATAGAGAGAAGCCTGTGGATCGTTGAACGAATAGGTGAAATCCCTGATCCAGCACAGAGTGTCAGGATAGATGTTGAGCACATAGTGCATTATGAATGATGAACGGTCTTTTACGTCAGTACGGGTACCGTCAAGATTTGCGACTTTCCCTTCATATTTTCCGGTTCCATTCTTGTAATCCTGGACATATCTTGCTTTTGAAGCCTGCTGGTAATCGACTTTGAAATATGAATAATTTAATTTACGCACATCAACCTGTTTTCTGCCATTGAATCTTTCTTCTGCCGGGTAAAGCATTTCTTCCATAACACCCTTGGTAGTCTCTTCATCGGGGTCAATCTTCTCATCCCAGTTGAGAACATGAGGTTCAATTGCATTGCCGTCAGCGTCAACTGCGAAATATTGCCTGTCAGGTATAGATGCTTCTCCGAGTTTTGTTCTTAGGATGGAATCGCGTACCCAGTAAACAAACTGGCGGTACTTGTTATTTGTAATTTCAGTCTGGTCCATCCAGAATGCGTCGACGGTAACAGATTTTGAAAGGCTGTTCATTGCAAAAAGAGCATCCTGGTCACTGGGTCCCATCATGAAATTACCGGCAGGAATGAAAGCCATTTCCATCGGTTCCGGTTCGAAGAATTTCTTTCTTCCCTGAACACCAGTCAGCTCACCGTTCTTAGATGAGCCGCATCCGCTTAAAAGTAATGTAATTATCAGGGTAGATAGGATTACCTTTTTCATAATTCTTTAGAATTTATAATGCAAGTAAGTTATTTTTTTTTAATAATCATAAAAATCTGATACTTTTATATCTCATCGGACTTTTTCCAAGGTTCATATCAAAACAATAGTTAACCATAAACTCGTGCGACCCTGTCGAATTCTTCCTGATGTCTGAAAGCGTGAAGTCATAGGAATATCCAATCCTGATCCCGTTATAAAGTTCAAATCCCACAATTCCTATAAATGCATCACCGGCTCTGTATGAAACGCCGCCCCACATTTTTTTATTGTATCTCACCAGTGAAGTAATATTAAACTGGGCAACCTTGCCATCGCTGTACGCAAACACTGAAGGGAGAAGCTCAAGCGAGGGATTGCGTAGCTGAAATGTATAACCTGCAGTAAGGTAATACTCCCTGCTGATGTAGGTATCTCCCTTCGAGTATTTTATTTTAGGACGATTGATGTGAGTTATTGAAAGTGAAGCATAATATTTATCGCCTTGAAGGAAGGCCCCGAGGCCTGCATCAAAGGCAACAAAGCTCTCTTTGGTAACGGGGATCAGCGGGTCCTGGTCAGGTTGCGTAAAGCCATCGCCGTTAGGTATTTTCCAGGACGGATCGATAGTTTTGTTGATCATACCAAGGTTAATTCCAAGTCCCAGCTTCCCGATATTCAGATCGAGGAGGTAAGAATATGCTAAAGAGAGATTTATGTCTTTATCAAATCCAATGTTGTCGCTTTCAACCAAAAGGCCCACTCCGCTTTTTATCCTGAACGGTGAAATTGGAGCTGAAACATTGAATATCGTTGTTCTCGGTGAACCGTCAAACCCAAGCCATTGCTGCCTGTTAATGGCTGTAGCGCATATCATTCCGGAAGTTCCGGCAATGCCCGGATTATAAGTCAGAATATTGAACATGTTCTGGCTGAACACAGGATCCTGCTGCGCCCAACCGGGGCAGGATAATAAGACTAAAAAAAGAAATGTGATACCAGCTCTTTTCATTTCTTTGCCTGAAAAAACAATTATATGAGATTAACGAGTAAAAATAAGTAAAAAACTAAAACGTAAACAAATATACTTTTATTTAATTAGGGGCAAAAAATATACATTTTGATGAATACTTGTCACTTTCATGATGAACAGAAGCGGAAGTTTGATGAAAAGGTTTAAAAACAGGACAAGTCAGGGTTTTAATCTTTCAGCGCCGCTAACCCACCTTTCCGGAACTTCATTCCTGTTAGCCTTCAGGTAATCATCATGCGAACAGGCAATATAATGATTCACGTCATTCCCGGAGGGCATCTCCATCCACCACCTGTCAGTAAGGTTGCTCTTGATAAAGATGAGGTCGTCGTCGAGATCAGTGACCCTTACATGGTATCTGACGAATCTTCCTGAATGATAGTCATTTAAGACAGGCGTCTCATATTGCTTCTGTGAAAAACCCTCAAGGAAGAACCATACGATCTGAGCCGCCAGTCCGCTTGTCTGGTTCCTTACATCGAGATCAGGATCCACATCAAACAAGCCGAAAATTTTCAGGTTATCTGAGATGCCCGCATATCTTGCAAGCAAGCATATTTCCTCGCCATAAAATCCATTCGGTGAAGGGCTTATAGTACCCGGGGCATCTGACTGCCTCACGGATGATATATCAAATACCGCTACGTCAGAATCCCTGAAAAGCGGCTCTGTAAGATGAATTGCTTTCCTGGCATCTCCTGTCCTTATGAGCTCTGATTTTCGCCGCAGGAACCTGTTTATCACCTGCTGGTCATTAAGATGTGTCTGGTACCCGACATTAATAAAATGATCGAATGTGCTTTTATGATTCTGAAGAATGGAATTCAGATAGCTGAAGGAATCAAATTCCTTCCTGTCGCCAATGAAATCAATCCTTGAATCGACCGATATGAGAGAATATCTTTTCTTCAGCTGCGTCATAGCCCTGTCAATGGCAGTAACAAGTGCGCTGCTGCCTCCGATAATTACCGGAAATACATTTTCGCTCAGAAGGAAAACCAGGATATCGTTCAACCCTGCAATAGTGTCATTGAAGGTTGTTCCCTGTTTCATGTTGCCAAGATCTATGATCTTTGACTTTCCCGGTATCCTGGCAAGCCTGTAGAGTTCTCTCCTTATGCTGTCGGGTCCCTTCATCGTACCGGTACCTGGTGAATTTCTGCCCTCGGGAACGCCGAAAACTGCTATCTTGTACTTGCCGGGGTCCCTAAGGGAAACACTTTCGGTATGAACAGTAATGTTATGTGCGAATCCTGCCTGTCCTGCCAGGTGTTCAAAACCGGGCGGATCAATGCTCACAGGGTTGAAATAATCAGTAAGGTCTGTCATGATTACGATCAGGAGGTTTTTTTGGTTTTATCGCTTTTTTCGATGATTTTGAGACACTCTTCCCTAGTCAGCTTTTGTGCATCAATACCTTTCGGCAGGCGGTGGTTTTGCTTATCCTTTGTCAGGTATGGGCCATACTTTCCGTTAAGTACCATTATTTCGCCGAAATCTTTGATTATCTTGTTTTTCTCGCTCTCATTCTTCTCACTGATTATCTCCAGAGCCCGCTCCATGGTTACAGAATATGGATCGTCAATGCCCTTTTTCAATGAAAAGAATTTGCCTTTATACCTGATATAAGGGCCGAATTTTCCGACGCCGATCACCATATCCTCGCCCTCGTGCATTCCAAGCGACCTGGGCAGCCTGAACAGGTTCAGGGCCTCATCGAGAGTGATCGTTTCAAGAAGCTGATTCTTTGTCAGACTTGCAAACCTGGGCTTGTTATCGTTATCAGAATTTCCAATCTGTGCGACTGGTCCGAACCTTCCCATTCTGACGCTGACCGGCTCACCTGTTTGGGGATGGTTTCCAAGTACCCTGGTCCCTGTTTTCCGGTCCTTTTTCTCGAGCGTGTTTTCAATGGTTTTATGGAAAGGACCATAAAAATTACGAAGCATCTGAGTCCATTTCAGATCGCCCATAGCAATCTCGTCGAACTGCTCTTCAACCTCTGCAGTAAAATTATAATCAACAATATCGGAGAAATTCTCAATCAGAAAATCATTCACAATCATTCCAATGTCCTGCGGAAACAGCTTGGATTTTTCCTTGCCTGCAACTTCCTGTTTTGCAGTTGCAGCTATCTTGCCGTTTTCGAGGTTCAGTATTTTTATCTGTCGTTTTTCACCTGGTCTGTCTTCGCGCAAGACATATCCCCTGTTTTGAATTGTTGAGATAGTAGGGGCATATGTTGAAGGGCGCCCGATACCAAGCTCCTCAAGCTTCTTAACCAGGCTTGCCTCGGTATACCTTGGCGGCGGGATAGTAAATCTCTGGGTTGCTGCTATACTATTATAATATAAAGGCAATCCCTTTTTCACGACAGGAATTGTATTTCTCTCCTCATCGCCGTTTTCCTGGTCGGTCGATTCCATGTAAACTTTCAGGAAGCCGTCAAATTTTATAACCTCGCCTGTTGCGCTGAATTTGACAGGAGAATTATTCATGTCAATTGTGATGGTCGTTTTTTCAATTTCTGCATCTGCCATCTGCGAAGCAATAGTCCTTTTCCAGATTAGCTCGTATAACCGCTTCTCATTATTATTGCCACCGACCGTAGTATTGTCGGGATAGGCAGGACGTATGGCTTCATGGGCCTCCTGTGCTCCTTTGGTTTTTGTCTTGAACTGGCGTGTTTTAGAATATTTTTCCCCAAACTCTGCAATGATTACCTCACGCGATTTTGCCAGAGCAAGCTTTGAAAGATTAGTTGAGTCGGTTCTCATGTAAGTAATCTTTCCGGCTTCATAAAGTTTCTGAGCTACAGCCATTGTCTGAGATACTGAAAATCCCAGCTTTCGGAATGCTTCCTGCTGAAGGGTGGATGTAGTAAACGGAGGAGCAGGTGATCTTGTTCCCGGCTTCACAGTCACTCCGCCAACCATATATGCAGTGTTGCAGCATAATTTAAGGAATTCCCGGGCATCATCCTCATTTGGGAAACGCTTTGAGGCTTCAGCCTTGATAATACCATTATCTGTATTTCCGGCTTCCTTTGTGAAATCACCGGTAACCCTGAAGGATGATTCGGATTTAAATGATATGATATCCCTTTCTCTTTCAACGATCAGTCTTACAGCAACCGACTGAACCCTTCCTGCAGAGAGGGAAGGCTGGACTTTTTTCCATAGTACCGGAGATATTTCAAATCCAACAAGCCTGTCGAGTATACGCCTGGCCTGTTGCGAATTGACGAGGTTCATATCAATGGTTCGCGGATTTTCAATTGCTTTTGAAATAGCTTCTTTGGTTATCTCGTGAAACACTATTCTTTTAGTGGTTGCCAGGTCAAGTTTAAGAACATTTGCCAGATGCCATGCTATTGCTTCTCCTTCGCGGTCCTCATCAGAGGCTATCCATACAGTCTTTGCTTCTGATGCAGCTTTGCGGAGCTCGCTTACAATTTTTGCCTTTTCTTTCGGCACCTCGTAAACAGGAGCGAAATCCTTCTCGATATCTATGCCAAGATTCTTTTTTGCCAGGTCCCTTATATGGCCAAAACTAGATACAACATGAAAATCCTTCCCAAGAAACTTCTCAATCGTTTTAGCCTTCGCAGGCGACTCTACAATTACAAGATTTTCGATCATTTAAAGCGAGATTATTTGAGTAAAAAATTTTGGCAAAGTAAGTCAATTAGCTGCCAAACTTCAAAATAACGGCAAACATTCTTTATTATTTACTAATTTTGATTCAAATATTTCATCGATGAAAGTGAATAAAAACAACCGCAAATATCTTTTCTGGTTCTGGGGATTATTCTCCATTCCGTTCATAATTATCATTGCATTATTTATCCTGATATCGAAGGGAAAGCTGGGCCCGATGCCTTCCTTCAGCGAACTTGAGAACCCTCAGTATAACCTGGCTGCCGAGGTTTATTCAGACGACGGCGTTTTGTTAGGCAAGATAAGCGTTGAAAACAGGACATGGACCGAATACAAGGATCTTTCGCCATATCTCATAGGTGCGCTGGTTGCAACTGAAGATATCCGTTATTACCGTCATTCAGGAATAGATGTGAGGGGACTGGGAAGAGCAATTTTCCGCACGATCATTATGGGTCAGAACACAGGAGGTGGAAGCACAATTACCCAGCAGCTTGCCAAGCAGCTTTACCCCAGGGATACGGCAAGGGTTTCATCATTTACAAAAAAGCTCAGGCTGGGAGTCTCCAAGTTCAAGGAATGGCAGACGGCAGCCAAGCTTGAAAACAGATACACGAAGGAAGAGATCATAACCATGTATCTTAATAAGTACGATTTTCTTTATCATGCAATCGGAATAAAGTCGGCTGCAAGGGTCTATTTCAATACCACTCCCGATTCTCTTAATATACAGCAGGCCGCGACGCTTATCGGCATGCTGAAGAATTCGAGCGCCTACAACCCATTAAAATATAGCGACAGGATGCTCCAGAGGCGCAATGTTGTTTTATCACAGATGGCAAAATACGGCTACCTTAAGCCTGCCATTGCTGACTCTGTAAAGAAGCTTCCTATAGAACTCAACTTCCAGATAGAGGATCATAATAGCGGGAGGGCTACATACCTAAGGGAATATCTGAGGAATATTATGCGAAGGCCCGAACCTGACAGGAATAAATATGTTCAACAGGCTTCATACGATGATGCTCTCTGGCAGTGGCAGAACGACCCGCTGTATGGCTGGTGCAATAAGAACAAGAAGCCTGACGGAACAAACTATGATGTCTACAGGGACGGGCTGAAGATATACACTACACTTAATTCAAAAATGCAGCAGTACGCCGAAGAAGCGGTTACCGAGCACCTTTCAAAAGAAGTGCAGCCCGACTTTTACCATACTGCGAAATACTTAAAGAATCCGCCCTTTTCTGACGATCTGACAAGAGCACAGACAGATGAGCTCCTTATGACTTCCCTGAAACAAAGCGAAAGATATTATTTAATGAGGGCCAGGGGTTATTCTGAGGATTCAATAATGCTTGCCTTCAACACCCCCGTAAGAATGAAGGTATTCTCATGGAAAGGGGAGAGAGATACTGTTATGACCCCGCTTGACTCCATTAAATATTATAAGTATTTTATCAGATCCGGCTTTATGGTTGAAGAACCTTCAACGGGATATGTAAAAGCTTATGTCGGGGGGCCTGACTTCAGGTATTTCAAGTGGGATGCTGTAACTCAGCAGAAAAGGCAGGTCGGAAGTACGATTAAGCCATTCCTCTACACAATTGCGATGCAGAATGGCTATTCACCATGTTATGAAGTTGAGGATATTCCCCGCACCTTTCCGGTAGGCGACAGCATATGGAGGCCAAAAAGCTCCGGGAACAAGGCGTACTGGGGCAAGATGGTTACCCTCAAATGGGGACTTGCACAATCCGAGAATTATATTTCAGCCTGGCTGATGCAGCAGTTCAGTCCTGCAGCGGTTGTTGACATTATGCATAAGATGGGTGTTAGAAGCTTCATTGATCCTGTGCCTTCGATCTTTCTTGGAACATCGGATGTCAAGCTCGAAGAGATGGTAGGAGCCTACGGGACATTTGCCAACAAGGGCGTTTACGTAAAACCGATGTATGTCACGAGAATTGAAGATAAAAACGGGAATGTTATATCGAGGTTCTCTTCTAAAATTGAAGAAGTATTGGATGATAAGACATCTTATCTTATGCTCAATCTTTTGCAGGGAGTTGTTCTTACAGGTTCGGGACAGAGAATGAGAAGAGAACCCTATAACCTCATGAACCAGATCGGGGGCAAGACAGGAACCACCCAGGAACAATCAGATGCATGGTTCATGGGTATTACACCAAACCTGGTAGGAGGAGTATGGGGCGGGTGGGAAGACAGGGCAATTCATTTCCTGACCCTGGGCGAAGGGCAGGGTGCAAATATAGCTTTACCGATCTTTGCAATATTCCTGAGGAAAGTCTATAATGATCCGCAATTCGGCATAATGGAAACTGATGAATTCGAGCGTCCTGCCGGTTTTAATATGGAGCTCGATTGCGACAGGGTTAAGAGGGAGAGCTCACGGAGGGATAACCCGCTAAAGAGCAGGTATTAAGGGGTGCAACGGTACGTGCCAGACCCCTGGGCCACTAAAGCGGGCCTGCCCCCTGAAGGGGGCATAATTCAGTGACTTTATAAAAATTATAGGGAGAGACCCCCTTCAGGGGGTGGGCTGAACGAAGAGAAGACCGGGGGTTAGGTGAATAGAGACCTTACAAGATTCTCAATTTTCCCAACATGTATAACCTCTATATCGACTCCTTTCAGAGAAAGATTCTTGTGAAATTTTGATACGTAGATCTTTTTGAACCCCATTTTTGAAGCTTCCCTGATCCGCTGCTCGATCCTGGATACGGGACGTATTTCACCGGATAATCCTGTTTCACCTGAGAAACAAATATCTCTTGATATTGGAATGTCAAGATTGGATGAAAGAACTGAACTCACAATTGCAAGGTCGATTGCAGGATCGGACACCTTTATGCCGCCGGCAATATTCAGGAACACATCCTTCACACCAAGCCTGAAGCCGGCTCTTTTCTCAAGAACTGCAAGAAGCATATTAAGCCTTCGGATATCAAATCCTGTTGAGCTCCTCTGAGGGGTGCCATACACTGCGCTGCTCACAAGCGCCTGGGTCTCGATGAGGAACGGGCGAAGACCATCGACTGTTGCAGCGATGGAAATTCCGCTCAATGGTTCTTCATGCTGGTTAATGAAAAGTTCGGATGGGTTATTGATCTCTTTAAGACCCGACTCGACCATTTCAAAAATTCCGATCTCTGAAGTCGAGCCAAACCTATTCTTGACGGAGCGGAGAATACGGTAAACATAATTATTGTCACCTTCAAAATAAAGGACGACATCGACAATATGTTCAAGGACCTTTGGCCCTGCAAGTGTCCCGTCCTTAGTGATATGCCCGATGAGAAAAACCGGGATGCCTGATAATTTCGAATATTTTAAAAGCTGAGCTGCGCATTCACGTACCTGAGAGACTGATCCCGCGGAAGATTCCAGCATCGAAGTGCTGATTGTCTGAATTGAATCAACAATTATAAGTCCCGGTTTCAGGTTCTCGGAATGTGTGAGTATGGATTCGAGTTCTGTCTCGCTTAGGATATAGCACTGCGGATTGGAGTTTTTCAGCCTTCGTGCCCTGAGGCTTATTTGTTCTTCGCTCTCTTCGCCGGAGACATATAATATCCTTGTGTCTTTCAGAGCCAGGGCAAGCTGAAGGGCAAGCGTTGATTTACCTACTCCCGGCTCTCCTCCAAGAAGGATTACAGAGCCGCTTACCATTCCGCCGCCAAGTATCCTGTCGAGTTCTGAAATGCCAGTCTTATGGCGGTTCTTTTCGTCAGCCTCAATATTATCAAGGAGTTCCGGTTTCCTTTTTTCCATGTTGGCGGAAAAGCTAGTCCCCCGTGAAGACGCGGGAGCAATTATTTCCTCATGGTAGGTATTCCATTCCTTACAGGAGGGGCATCTGCCGATCCATTTGGCCGATTCGACTCCGCAATTCTGGCATACGAATACTGTTTTAGCTTTTGTCATACCTTGTCAGCAGTTTTATCCTTACGGTTTCTGCCATACATTATATAAATTGAAATGAGGCCGACCAATATTTCAAAAATGATCTGTGATTCATGTGAAAGAATAGCATAAGTAAGCCCATCTTCACGGCTTATCCCATGCATCACAATGAGCACCTGTGAAACGGCCCAGTGAAAGGCTCCGAAACCGGCCTGAACGGGAACAGACATCGCCAGACCTCCGACGACTAGAATTATAAGTGAGTTCCAGAACGTAATATCCGAAGTGCTTTTAAGACAGAATACAACTACCCAGGTCATGATTGCATAACTTACCCAGATGCTAATAGTAAGGAAAATGAATTCCCATTTTCTGTTGAGGTTTGTAATTGTTTTAAGCCCTGTTATCACTCCTTTTGCAATATCAAACATCTTTGAAAAAAACCGGAACTTACGAAGGCTTTTTCTGTAACGTATCATCAGGTATAATGCAGCGACAGCAAAAAAAGCAAGTAGCGCCCAAAATATCCAGGGGAGATTTATCACAGAAAGGGCTTTTTCCCTTAATGGCATGAAAATGCTCTCTTTCAGGAACTTATTAATAAGAGTTTTGCTTGTTAAAATAATTACTATAAGGAAAAGGAGAACCGATAAAAGATCAATTGTACGTTCAATGATTACTGTTCCAATAAGTTTATCGACAGCAATTTTCTCTTTTTTCCCAAGAACCACGCAGCGGGTTACTTCTCCGATCCTAGGCAGTGCAATATTTGCCATATATCCGATCATCATGGCATGAAAGGTACGCCAGAACGTTGGATGGAAGCCAAGAGGATTTATAAGCAGTTGCCAGCGGCGTGCACGCAGGACAAAGGCGAGCAGACTGAAGAAGATTGATAGAACAAGCCAGTAGTAATTAGCTTCTTTCAGGTTTTTGGCAAGGCTTTTAAAATTAACATTCCGGAAAGCCAGCCATAATAAAAGAATTCCTAAAGCCAGAAATCCGAGAAACTTCAAAGCCTGTATAGCGAACTTTCTGAAATTCAAATCAGTTTATTTGTTTTGGTATCGGGGAAAATTATAGATGGATGGAATTTTTTTGCTTCTTCAAATTCCATTGATGCATACGACATTATCAAAATAATATCTCCAACAAGAACTTTTCTGGCAGCCGCTCCGTTAAGGCAAATGGCTCCGGATCCTCTTATACCTTTAATGATATAAGTTTCGAAACGCTCACCATTATTCAGATCCAAAACCTGCACCTTCTCATTTTCGATGATGTTGGCAGCGTCTATCAGATCTTCATCAATAGTTATGCTCCCAATGTAATTAAGGTTGGATTCGGTTACCGTTACCCTATGAATCTTCGATTTTAAAATTTCAATTAACATGAGCGTCAAGTAAAATATGAAATAGAACAACGGGGCAAAGGTAAGTAACCTTTTTATTTTACAATAGCGGGAATTCAATATTATCAATGAGCCTTATCTTACCTGCCTTAACGGCAATACATCCGTAATATTTTTTTCCTTTTTCCATTTCCTTTTGCGATTCTACCGTTCTGAGCTCTCTGTCGTCTGCTATTTCGAAATATTCGATTTCAAACCCGGCTCTTTCATTAATATTGCAGGTGACGTATTTTTTTATTTCCGGGATATCATTTTCACTGATCATTTCCGCCGCCCTGGAAATTGTTTTATAGATTACAGGAGCATCTTTCCTTATTTGTGGCTCCAGAAGCATGTTCCTGCTGCTCATTGCGAGTCCATCGGGCTCGCGCACGATGGGATTGGATGATATCTTAATGTGAAAATTCAACTGTCTTACAAGCTCCCTTATTACAGCCACCTGTTGAAAATCCTTTTGTCCGAAATATGCAATGTCGGGTTTTACAATTTCAAAGAGCCTGCTTACAACCTGCGCAACACCGTTAAAATGTCCGGGGCGCTGCTTTGCCTCCATTACATTATCAAGATTACCGAAATGAAAGACTCTTCTATCAGGGGTCGGATAAATTTCACAGTCGGCAGGAGTGAAAATCAGGTCGTCTTCCCTTAAAACCGTATTAAGCAGTTTGAGGTCAGCATCAGGTGTTCTGGGATACCTTTTAAGATCTTCCTTATTGTTGAACTGAGTCGGGTTTACATAAATGCTTATTACTGCCTGGGCGCATTCAAGGATTGCTCTTCTCACAAGTGATAAGTGTCCTTCATGCAGTGCTCCCATCGTAGGGACTAAACCGACCGGCTTGCGATTTGTAGTCTCCAATTGTTTCTGAAGCCCGGATACGGTACTTATTACCTTCATGAGTTACTGATTAAGATTCAAAGCTAACAGTAATTAATGCAAGTTAGTAAAAGTTTAACGGTAACCTGTAACCTGCATCATCCGGCAAATAAATGCAAAACCATATTAAATAACAATATCATTTATTTATATTATCTTTGCACCTTATTACGAAATGGCATATCCAGGCAGGTAAATGGAAAGCAGGAAGGTATTATTCATTTCACAGGAGATCACACCATATCTGGGGGAAACCAAGTTATCAAAGATCGGCAGGTATCTGCCCCAGGGTATTCAGGAAAAGGGCAGGGAGATACGCACTTTCATGCCAAGATATGGCTGCATCAATGAGCGTCGGAACCAACTTCATGAGGTTATAAGGCTTTCGGGGATGAATCTGATCATTGATGATACTGATCATCCTCTTATTATAAAGGTAGCTTCAATCCAGAGTGCGAGAATGCAGGTTTATTTTATCGATAATGATGATTATTTTCAGAGGAAATATATTGTTACGGATGCGGCAGGCCGGGAATTTGAGGATAACGACGAGAGGGCCCTCTTTTTTGCCCGCGGCGTGATTGAAACCGTAAAGAAACTTCGCTGGGCTCCTGACATTGTTCATTGCCATGGATGGATGTCGGCTCTCGTGCCTGTATATCTGCGCAACATATACAGCGATGATCCCCTCTTCCATAATTATAAAATAATCTATTCGATTTACAATAATGATTTTAAAACGCCGTTTAGATCAACGTTCGCTGATAAACTGCGATTTGACGGTATCGATAATGAGAATCTTAAGCTGGTGAAAAACCCGAATTTTATAAATGTTTCGAAACTGGCAATAAAATATTCTGACGGGATCATCATCGGCAGCGAAAATATAAATGATGAATTGACAAAGTACCTTAAGACAGTTAACAAGCCTGTTCTTACTTATAAAGATGAAAGCCAGTACATTGATGCCTACAATGAATTTTATGACAAGATTTTATCGTAATCCCATCCTTTCCGGAAGATTAATTTCTGAAAATATTCTAAAAGCACTTCCCTCCCTGTTAATGGCAGGGTTATTGTTTATTGCCACTTCCTGTGAAGAGAGTCCTTCAAAGATAGGTGCCGGTTTGTTACCCGGTAACGACTTTGTCACAATAAAATCGACCGATTCAATGAATGTAAAATCCTATACCATGTACGCAGAATCGGTTGAATCAGAAAATCCGTCAGTCTCATACCTTGGCGATATGTGGGATCCCACTTTCGGAACGACAACCGGGGAACTTGTAAGTCAGTTGTGGCTCAGAGATTCTCTGACGGCAGCAGATTTTACTGCAATTGATTCAGTAAGACTTTTCCTGAAAGTTCTTACTGTCACGGGAGATACGGCTGCAGGACATATATTGAAGATATCTGAGGTCTCCCAGCAGTTATATGATACTTTAGTTTACTATTCGAATCAGACTCCTACGCTTACGGGAAATTACTGGACAGCAGAACTTCCTGCCCTAAGGTCAGATACAGTGAATGATATTGTTATCACCGTTGACACTACTTTCGGAGGGTATCTGACACGGCAAAGATCAATGGGCTTCATGAGCAGTACCAAACCTGATTTCAGATCTTTTTTTAAAGGATTATATTTTGAGATTGTTCCGTCCGCAAAACCTGTTTATATCTCTCTGAGCGTTGCATCTGTCGGCTCCACCGGTACACCTGCCAATTATTTTTCAGTTTATACCCACAATGGAGCCAAGGTCTCCGAATCTTATGATTTTCTGCTCGATGCCCAGCATTCTTCTGCAAAATATAACCTTTTCAGCCACATCTTTTCTACTGCTGAGCCGGGGAAAAAGATTCAGCACATTAACGACGGATATGCAGATACGCTCTCCTATTTACAGAACATGAACGGTGTATATACGCGGATTGATATTCCTTTTTTGAAAGCCCTTAAGAGTGACCCCAGTTTTAGAAATGTTGCTGTTAATAAAGCACGACTGGTAATACCATTTATTGTAGGCTCCACGACAGGTATTTTTTATGCCAAAACCATTCCGTCAATAATTTACGCTAGATATACCTCCAGCACTGGCTATAAACACCTGGTTCAGGATTATTTAGATGCCGGCGCAACATTTTATGACGGAACGCCTGATACTGTGACTAAAATGTCTTACAATATAAATCTGGCAACATATTTACAGAAATACCTAAATGATGCCACTGATACAATTACGCCCAGCCTCGAATTGTACCTGCTGTCGTCATCTAAGTATAACGCAATTCTTACAGCCAACAATAACCCCAGGCGGGTAAAATTTGAATTTACTTATACTAAGTTCTAGATTTTCAGAACCAAATTACTAAATTCGTACACACAATCTGAAGTTAGTCTTTTATGTGCGGAATTATCGGTTATATTGGGTCTAGGCCTGCCCGTAACATTATCATTAACGGATTAAAGCGTCTTGAATACCGCGGATATGATTCCGCCGGTATGGTGCTTGTTAATGGCGAAACAAAAATATTTAAATGCAAGGGCAGAGTGAAAGACCTTGAGGAGATAGTCAATAAATCAAATTTTGACGGTACGATAGGCATGGGGCATACAAGGTGGGCAACACACGGAGAGCCTAATGAGCTGAACGCTCATCCCCAGATCTCATACAAGGGTAATTTTGTCGTTGTGCATAACGGGATAATTGAAAATTATTCCCTTCTGAAAAAACACCTTCAGAGCAGGGGAGTGGTTTTTGCCAGCGAGACAGATACCGAGGTTCTGGCCAATCTGATCGAACATCTTTATATCGAAGGAGACCTGACAGCAGAACAGGCAATTACACTTGCTCTGAACAGAGTTCAGGGAGCATACGGCCTTGGAATTATCTGCACCAAGGAACCCGATAAGATTTTTGCTGCAAAAAGGGGAAGCCCGCTTGTAATAGGTGTTGGCGATGGAGAGAACTTCATTGCTTCAGATGCCACTCCGATAGTTGAATATACACAGAAGGTTGTTTACATGAACGACGACGATATAGCTATCCTCAAAAAAGATCAGATAATTTTTAAGACCCTGAAGAATGAATTGATAGAGCCTGATATTAAAGAGCTCGATTTGAAGATCGGGGAGATTGACAAGGAAGGCTTTGCTCATTTCATGCTAAAGGAGATATTCGAGCAGCCCCGGGCTATTCATGATACCTTCAGGGGAAGAGTGCTTCCCGACAGGTCGGGAATAATGCTCGGAGGACTGCATGATGTACTTGATACGATGTCGCAGGCTGAAAGGATCATCATCGTAGCCTGTGGTACTTCCTGGCATGCAGGACTTCTTGGCGAGTACATTTTTGAAGAATATACCAGGATCCCCGTTGAAGTAGAATATGCATCGGAATTTCGTTACAGGAACCCGATCATCCGTAAAGGAGATATCGTTATTGCAATCAGCCAGAGCGGAGAAACAGCAGATACCCTTGCAGCAGTTAAGCTTGCAAGAGAGAAGGGAGCCAAGGTAATCGGGATATGCAATGTCGTAGGGAGCAGCATTCCCCGGGAAACAGACGCAGGTGTCTATACTCATGCCGGCCCTGAAATAGGTGTTGCTTCAACAAAAGCTTTCACATCACAGGTTACTGTCCTGGCCATGATGGCTTTCGAGATCGGTCATCTTAAAGGGATCATCTCTGATTTATTCTATAAAGAACTTATTACTGAACTTGTTTCCATCCCTTCCAAGATAGAGAAAGCACTGAAGGTCAATGAACAGGCCCTTGCCCTGGCAAAAATGTTCGAAAATACTCATAACGCTCTTTACCTGGGAAGAGGCTACCTTTTTCCGGTAGCTCTCGAAGGAGCCCTTAAGCTTAAGGAGATCTCATACATTCATGCAGAAGGTTATCCTGCTGCAGAAATGAAGCACGGCCCCATTGCGCTTATCGACGATAATATGCCAGTGGTTGTCGTCGCCACCAAAGACGACACTTACGAAAAGATCATTAACAATATTCAGGAAATAAAGGCAAGGAAAGGAAAGGTCATCGCAATCGTTACTGAAGGAGATGAGATAATCAGGAAAATGGCCGATTATGTGCTTGAAGTTCCGGAAACAATGACCGTTTTCTCAGGCCTTCTGGCTGTCATTCCTCTTCAGCTTTTATCTTATCATATTGCTGTACTCAGAGGCTGCAATGTTGATCAGCCAAGAAACCTTGCAAAATCAGTTACTGTAGAATAACCGGTATATCCAGAACATTATGAGCCAGGGAAAAAATTACAGGAATCTTTCCGGCGACCAAATCAGGATTCTGACTTCGAATGGCTGTTCAGCTGACGACTGGAATAATGTCAAGGTTATAGACGGATTTGATCCGGCAAGGTGCAGAAATGTTATTTTTTCCGGCGGGATAAAGATAGGAGCTCTTAAAGGCTCAGTAACGGATGAGGCAGGCGTCAGTATTTCATCCGGCATTATAAATAGCCGTATTCATAACTGTACTATCGGATCGGATGTTATAATCAGCAATATAGGAGACTACATAGCCAACTACGATATTTCAGACGGGGTCATAATAAAAAACTGCGGCAAAATAGTCACGGAAGGCATATCCGGATTTGGCAACGGCACGCCGGTAGCTGTGCTCAATGAAACAGGAGGAAGAATGGTAAGGATACATGACCGGCTGTCGGCTCATGAAGCCTATATAATAGCTCTCTATCGTCATCGAAGCAAAGCCATTTCAATCATCGGGAAAATGGTAGATGATTATACTGCATCACATTCATCTTCAATTGGCACGATAGGCATCAGATCAAGTATAATAAATTGCAGCAGCATAAGAAACGTGAAATTTGGTCCCTTCAGCCATGTTGATGGAGCGATGAGCCTTGATGAAGGATCTGTCAACAGTTGCATGGAGGATCCTGTTTTTATTGGCCCAGGGGTAATAATGAAACATTTTATTGCCTCATCAGGATCGGTGGTCACAGAATCAACTCTTGTTGACAAGTGCTTCATCGGCCAGGGGACTGTTCTCGGGAAACACTATTCGGCAGAAAACTCTCTTTTCTTTGCAAACTGCGGGGGATATCATGGCGAGGCTTGTTCCATCTTTGCCGGACCATATACTGTAACGCATCATAAGTCGACGCTGCTGATTTCCGGAATTTTTTCCTTCATGAACGCAGGAAGCGGTTCAAACCAGAGCAATCATATGTATAAGCTGGGACCAATACACCAGGGTATCATGGAGCGTGGTTCAAAAACCACGAGCGATTCCTACCTGCTATGGCCTGCACGCATCGGTCCCTTCACCCTTGTGATGGGAAGGCACTACAAAAACCCTGACACTACTTCACTTCCATTCTCATACTTGATTGAAAGTAACGACGAAAGCATCCTGGTCCCCGGAATAAACCTCCGGAGCGTTGGAACTATCAGGGATGCACAGAAATGGCCTCAACGCGACAGGAGAAAAGATCCCCGCAAAATTGACCAGGTAAACTTCAACCTTCTGAGCCCTTTTACCATTCGAAAGATGTTCGATGGCAGGGAGCTTCTGCGCAGAATAAAATCAGACGGAAGCGGAAATGCATCTTCGTACTCCTGGGGAAATATGAAAATAAAGGGAAGCGCCCTCGAACGCGGTATTGAACTTTACCAGACCGGGATTAACAAATTCCTCGGGAACTCAATAATAAAACGGCTTGAGAAAACCGATTTCCGGACAAACAAGGAATTAAGACAGCAACTTGCTGCGGTTAATCCAACAGGAAAGGGAGAATGGGTAGATCTTGCAGGCCTGCTTGCACCGAAACAGTCGGTTGATACTCTTCTTGATAATATTGAATCGGGGAAAATTGAATCCCCTGATGCACTTGAAATTGCATTCATGGAAATGCATGGTTCCTATTATGATTATGAATGGACATGGGCATGCGATAGAATTGAAAAGGAAGAGGCCAAGAAGATATCAGACTTTACATCTGAGGATGTTATCAGGATCGTTGGAAAATGGAAGAAAAGCGTAGTTGACCTGGATAACCTGCTCTATGAGGATGCACGAAAGGAATTTACCCTTTCATCGATGACTGGATTTGGAATTGATGGGAGCGATGAAATTAAAAAGCTCGATTTTGAACAGGTGAGAGGAGAGTTTGAATCAAACAGCGTGGTTGCTGCAATCCGCGATCATATAAAACAGAAAACGGCTCTAGGTGATGAGCTTATTGGCAGGATGAAGATGATAAAGGAATAGGTTCCTATCTGCCTGAATACATTGAATCATAGTATTTTTCATAATCGCCCGAAAGGACGTCGTTGAGCCATTTCTGGTTTGACAGGTACCAGTCAACGGTTTTTTCAAGACCCACTTCAAACTTCGGGATCGGCGACCATTTCATCTCCTTCTGAAGCTTTGAGGAATCAATTGCATACCTGATGTCATGACCCGGCCTGTCCTTCACAAAAGTTATAAGCTTTTCTGATGTGCCTGCAGCGCGGTTGAGCTTTTTATCCATTATCCTGCAAAGCAACCTTATGAGATCAATGTTCTTCCATTCATTATTTCCGCCGATATTGTATGTCTCGCCCGGCTTTCCATTATGAAAAATAATATCTATAGCCGATGCATGATCTTCTACATAAAGCCAGTCACGTATGTTTTCTCCCTTGCCATATACTGGTACCGCCTTGTTGTTCTTTATATTATTTATTGCCAACGGGATCAGTTTCTCGGGGAACTGATTTGGGCCGTAATTATTTGAGCAGTTGGAGATGACAACCGGTAATCCAAATGTATGATTATATGCCCTTGCCAGGTGATCGGAGCTAGCTTTTGAAGCTGAGTAGGGACTTTTCGGATCGTAAGCAGTCTTCTCAGTGAACATCCCCTTGCTTCCGAGCGAACCATAAACCTCATCTGTGGAAATATGGTAGAAAAGCTTTTCTCTGAAATCATTCTTCCAGGAGGTAAGTGCTCCGTTCAAAAGGTTCACGGTTCCGACTATATTTGTAAATACGAACTCATCAGGACCAGTTATTGACCTGTCGACATGCGATTCTGCCGCAAGATGTATTACCCCGTCAAAGTTGTATTTACTGAAGAGCCCAAAAACTGATTCTTTATTTACAATATCGATCTTTTCAAAAGAGTAATTCTTTTTTGAGTCAATGTCGGCAAGATTTTCAAGATTCCCTGCATATGTGAGCTTATCAGCATTTATAACAAGGTAAGAGGGATATCCGGTAACGAATCTCCTGACAACATGAGACCCTATAAAACCGGCTCCCCCGGTTATCAGAATTGTCTTTTCCCAGTTCATATTGATCAGTTTTTCTTCCTTACGGCTTTCTCCCATTCCCAGGCTGTTTTCATTGCTTCATCCAGTGAGCTCAGAGTCTTCCATCCCAGTTCCCTGTTTGCAAATGAGGGATCAGCCCATATTTTCTCAATATCGCCGGCTCTTCTGCCTGTAATTTTATATTTCAGCTTAATTCCCGAGACCCGTTCAAATGACTTAATAGCTTCAAGTACCGACACGCCTTGCCCTGTGCCAAGGTTAAACACCTCATAATCATGCTTGTTTTTATTTTCCAGCATCCTCTTTACTGCAATTACATGAGCTTTTGCAAGGTCAACGACATGAAGATAATCGCGGATGCACGAACCATCGGGAGTGTCATAATCATCGCCGAAGATCTTCAGTTCATCCCTCAAACCTAATGCTGTCTGAGTAATAAACGGAACAAGGTTTTCCGGGACACCCCTTGGCAGCTCACCTATGAGCGCTGATTTATGCGCACCTATCGGATTGAAATATCTTAAGGAGACAGCCCTTATGTTTTTGTTTGCAGCTACGGTATCCCTGATGATCTCTTCTCCTATCTGCTTTGTATTTCCATAAGGTGATATCGCAGGCTGAATCGGAGCATCTTCGGTTACAGGCAGTTTTTCGGGTTGTCCATATACAGTGCAGGAAGATGAAAATACAATTGCAGGAACAGCATAATCCTTCATACCCTCGAGGATGTTTATAAGGGAGACCAGGTTATTCCAGTAATAATCAAGTGGTTTGCTCACTGATTCACCAACAGCTTTGTAAGCTGCAAAATGAATGATTGCTGAGACATCCATGTTTCTTTGAAAGAAGTCATTGAGCTTTTCCCTGTCACATATATCGAAGACTTCAAGGCGTGGTTTTGTACCGGTTATCTTTCCGATCCTTTCAGCAACCTCTGCCTCGGAGTTATGAAGATTATCAATAAGGACAACTTCAAATCCATCCTCAATAAGCTCGACTGCAGTATGAGATCCAATATATCCTGTTCCGCCGGTAACTAAGATCTTTTTTTTCATCAGAGGCTCCAATAAGTATGTTTACTGATCCGTCCGCGAAGTATCCCTTTGACATCTACAATTATTCCGTCGTTGTTCAGGAGGGGAGTAAACCATTTTTCACTCAGCGAGAGATACTCTTTATGGCTTACTGCCAGAATAATGGCATCATATTTTCCAGACGGTTCGTTTTTCATTTCCAGCTTGTATTCTTCCCTGACTTCGTCGTGGCTGGCTGCCGGGTCAATTACATCGACAGTTACTCCGAAATCGTCCAGTTCAGAAATTATATCGACAACTTTAGAGTTGCGGATATCTGTTACATCCTCCTTAAAGGTGATGCCGAGTATAAGGACCCTTGAATTATTCGGATTCTTTCCTGCGGCAATGATTTTTTTAACGGTCTGCTTCCCAATGTATCTGCCCATGCTGTCGTTAACGAAACGGCCCGAATCGATCATCTGGGGATGATAACCAAGAGCTTTTGCCTTATATGAAAGATAATAGGGATCAACGCCGATGCAATGGCCTCCCACAAGTCCGGGATAGAATTTAAGAAAATTCCATTTTGTCCCGGCAGCTTCAAGAACCTCGAAAGTATTTACTCCAAGACGGTTAAATATAAGAGAAAGTTCGTTCATGAAAGCGATGTTGATATCGCGCTGGGTGTTCTCAATGATTTTGGCCGCTTCAGCCACTTTAATTGAGCTTGCCCTGAACACGCCGGCTTTAATGATGAGCTCATATGTTTTTGCAATGTTTTCGGCAGCCTCTGGGTCACAGCCGCTGGTTACCTTTATTATTTTTGTAAGGGTATGGTTATGGTCGCCGGGATTGATCCTTTCGGGCGAAAAACCGACCTTGAAATCTCTTCCCGCCTTCATTTTTGAATATTTTTCCAGTACAGGGATACAATCCTCTTCGGTACAGCCCGGGTAAACTGTTGATTCGTATACCACATAATCGCCTTTTTTCAGTATTCTTCCAACCGTCTCAGATGCTTTAAGAACCGGAGAAAGGTCGGGTAGATTATAGATATTTGTAGGAGTGGGAACAGCAATTATGTGGAAGGAAGCCTCCTTAAGGTCTTTAGGATCGCTGGTAAAGAGAATATTGGTATTTTTAAAAGAAGCGGGAGCGAGTTCATTGCTCGGATCAATTCCCTTTTTCATCTTGTCGATCCTGCCTGGTTTGACGTCAAAGCCAATAACATCTATTTTTTTGGCGAATTCAAGAGCAATTGGCAACCCTACATATCCAAGCCCGATAACTGAAAGTTTTGTTTCCTTATTTTTAAGCTTCTTATACATTCTTTAATGTTTTTAAGATGGGATGATAATCCCCGGTGAGACCTTCAGGTTTGGAGTTTCGTATCGTATAAGCTATTTCCACCGACTGGCGGGCGTCTTTCAGGCCAAACCCTCTTCCTGCAAGAATTTCTTTATATGTCAATGAATGGAGATCAGTAAAGCCATCGCTATATTCAATTTCCTCGCCATCGACAACTATTGATCTGTATGTTCTCTGGCCTTTATTGACTGCAGCCGGAGGAAGATCACCGGAGTCAAGGCTGAGAAACCATCTTACCCTGGCATTCTCAAGCTCAAGGTAGCCGGCAGCTTTATTTGGAAGTGACAGGTTAACGACATTCTTTTTTACACCTCCGAATATCCAGCTCAGCATATCAAAGAAATGGATCCCGATATTGGTGGGTACTCCTCCTGATTTCTGTACGTCTCCTTTCCAGGAGATATAATACCAGTTTCCGCGGCTGGTAATATATGTCAGGTCGATATCGTAAATCTTGTTTTTTGGTCCGTTCCTGATCTTTTCCTTCAGCTCAATGATCCTTGGATGAAGGCGCGACTGAAGAACTGTGTAAATATTGCGTCCCGTTTCATTTTCTATTTCCTGGAGTGCATCTACGTTCCACGGATTGAGGACAATAGGTTTCTCACAGATCGCATCAGCGCCATGGCGGAGGGCAAAACGTATATGTGAATCATGAAGATAATTGGGAGAGCAGATGCTCACGAAATCAATTTTTGTTCCTGTTCGTTTTAGCTTGTCAAAATGCCTGTCGAATCGTTCAAATTCAACAAAGAAATCGCTCTTTGGAAAAAAACTATCAAGGATTCCGACACTATCGAATTTATCGAGACTGGCAAGAAGGTTATTTCCGGTATCTTTTATTGCCTTCAGATGACGAACTGCAATATATCCTGCCACACCAATCAAACCGAAATTTTTTGGGGAGCTCTCCATGGATGCTTGTTTTTGAATTAATAAATCTACTAAATTTTAGAAACAATACCCTTATCAAGCCTGTACCTCTCTTCGCTTTCCGGACACACGGCGTACCCCTTCTTGTCGAAGCTGAGCTTATAGCCATACTCGCTCATCCAGCCTGTTTGTCGTGCCGGATTGCCCATCACCAGGGCATATGGTTTTACATCTTTTGTAACAACTGCACCCGCCCCGACAAAAGCATATCTCCCGATAATGATACCGCATATGATGGTGGAATTTGCTCCTATTGTCGCACCTTTTTCCACAATGGTTTCCAGATAGCAGTCCTTCCGGATAATCTCACTGCGGGGATTGATGATATTTGTAAATACCATTGAGGGTCCGAGAAATACATCATCATCGCATATAACTCCGGAATAGATAGAGACATTGTTCTGTACCTTGACATTTCTGCCAAGCTTCACTCCGGGAGATACAACTACGTTCTGGCCTATATTACAATTCTCTCCGATTTCCGAACCGTTCATGATATGGCTAAAGTGCCATATTTTGGTTCCCTTTCCTATTTTGCAGCCCTCGTCAATGACTGCTGTTTCATGAGCAGAATATTCTTTTACCATGATCATTGTTTTTCGAAGAATTTCAAGACATTAAGTACTATATAATTAAGCTGTTCCTGTTCCATGTCGGAATGCATGGGAAGAGAAAGCACCTCCCTGCATAATTCAGAAGTTATTGGAAAATCGCTTTCCTTATATCCCAGGAATCTGTATGCTTCCTGCATATGGAGTGGTCCAGGGTAATAAATCATTGAGGGTATGCCTGCAGCGGTAAGAAAATCCCGCAGGGCATTCCTTTTACCATTTTTTACCCTTATAGTATACTGGTGAAAAATATGGGAGGAATATGGAACCCTTTCAGGAACAATAATTTGATTACAGCCTGAAAGTGACTCATCATAAAAATCTGCAGCAGCTCTCCTGGCCTCATTGAAACGGTCAAGATATTTAAGCTTCACGCTCAGGATTGCAGCCTGGATGGTATCCAGCCTTGAATTAATGCCGATATCACTGTAATGATACCTCTCTTTCATTCCATGGTTGGCTATGCTTCGGAACCTTTTTGCAAGAACATCATCATCAGTAAAGATCGCTCCTCCGTCGCCATAGCAGGCAAGGTTCTTCGAGGGGAAGAAAGATGTTGTTCCGATAGTTCCAATAGTTCCGGCTTTTTTGATTCTTCCGTCAGGGAAAATATATCCGGAGCCGGTAGCCTGGGCTGAATCCTCTATTACATAAAGGTTATGCTCTGCTGCAAGCTTCATTATTGCATCCATGTCGGCGCACTGACCAAACAGATGGACAGGAACAATGGCTTTGGTCCTCGGAGTAATTGCCCTCCTGATCGATTCGGCAGAGATATTGTAAGTATACGGATCCGGTTCGGCAAGAACAGGTTTCAGTCCGAGAAGGGCAACAACTTCCACTGTGGCAATGAAGGTGAAGTTTGTAGTGATCACTTCATCGCCCGGCTTCATATCAAGGGTCATCATGGCTATCTGAAGGGCGTCGGTTCCGTTTGCACATGAAACGACATTCCTTACGCCAAGGTAACTGCTCAGGGCCTCTTCAAATTGCCTGACATCAGGACCCTTGATAAACGCAGTGGAATTGAGCACTGATTTAATTGCAGTGTCGACCTCAGCACCGATTTTTTCGTACTGGGCCTTCAGGTCGACCATCTGAATCTCTCTCATCCGTTTAGATTAATGGAACCACGAAGATAATGTTTTTAGACGAAAATCTGCCTGACATGGGGGAAAGAAGAATATGTTAGCTGCACATTTTAAAATTATCGGCAGATCGCTTTTAAGGCTCCCCGGCATTTATTTCCGGTTTAAAGAAATTTGATTATTTTTGTACTGACAGTTTAGAAAAGAGATGGATATTACAGCTTTCATCCGCGAATTATTATTCAGCCACGATTGCGTTATCGTACCGGGGTTCGGAGGATTTATTGGAAATTATACTCCTGCCCGCATTGATAAAAGCACCTCCACTTTTCATCCTCCTGTAAAACAGATATCATTCAACCGGAACCTGAATCATAATGACGGTCTGCTTGTAGGAAAAATATCTGAATCAGCAAAGATGAATTATGGCGATACCAGAAATCTTGTTGAAGAATATGTGGCATCTGTAAGGAAAAAACTGGAAAAGGGTGAAAAAGTCGTTTTTGACAATATCGGAAGCTTTATAAATAACCAGGAAGGCAACATCCAGTTTGAACCCGACACCAATGTCAACTATCATCTCGACTCATTCGGGCTTGAGTCATTTAATTTCCAGCCCCTTGAGAATTACGATGTGAGGCACAGGGTTACCAGGCATATTGATAAAGATCCTGCAAAACATTCTTCGATGAGAAAGATACTCTGGAGAGCCGCTATTATCGTACCGCTGCTTGCCGTTATCGTCGCTGTTCCTTTTAAAACCAATATCTTTAAATCGAAGGTTGAAGCAACCTCTCTCAATCCTCTTGCTTCCGCCGAATTTGAAAACAATAAATCAGCTGTGGATGAAAAGATAGCAGCCGCGAAAGATCTGTCTGAAACGGTTCCCTCCAGTCCCGAAGTAATGATTCCTGCAGTAACCAGTTCGAATAACTATTGCATTATAACCGGCAGCTTCAGGTCCAGGGATAATGCCGAAGCACAGGTTGAAATGCTCAGGAGAGAAGGATTTTCACCTGAGATACTGAATGCACCAAATGGTTTTTTCAGGGTCAGCGCGATGAAATGCATCGATATGAACAAAGCTATTGGCAGCAAGGACAGCATTGGGAAGAAATTTCCCGGAAGCTGGGTGAAGAAAATAATTTGAGTTTAACCCTTATTTTTTATAAAAGCTGACCTTAGGATCAGCTTTTCTTATTTTATCATGCTCCCGTTGCTCACCTTATCAGAGGGAGAGACAAGTACAAGCTTACCATCCTTGTCTTCAGCCATCAGGATCATTCCCTTCGATTCAATACCCTTGATCTTTCTGGGTTCAAGATTGGCAACTATTGATATTTGCTTACCGATAATAGCTTGTGGCTCGTAGTATTCTGCAATGCCTGAGACTATGGTCCGGACATCAATGCCGGTATCGATCTTCAGCTTGAGAAGCTTTGTTGTCCTGGGTACTTTTTCAGCTTCAAGTATAGTTGCTGTTCTGATATCAATCTTTGAAAAATCGTCAAAAGAGACTGGATCTTTTGAAGGCACTGTTATGACAGAAGCTGCCTCATTTGCTTTCTTTGATGCCATCAGCTTTGCAACCTGCCTGTCTATAGCTTCATCTTCAATTTTATCAAAAAGAAGTTCCGGCTTATTGACCATGTGGCCAGTGAGAAGGATATCTGTCTGCCCAGCGTCGCTCCATTGTTTTTTGCCTGTATTGAGCCAACCTCTTAGCTTTTCCATTGAAAAGGGAAGGAACGGCTCAAGAATTATAGTAAGGTTGGCAGTGATCTGCAAAGCGATGTTCATTATTGTTTTGACTCTTTCGGGGTCGGTCTTTACAACCTTCCAGGGCTCTGTATCGGCAAGATATTTATTGCCCAACCGGGCAAGGTTCATTGCCTCCTTGAGCGCTTCCCTGAATCTGAACGATTCTATACTCGTCTCCACATTAACCCTGATCTTCCCAATCTCCTTCAGCACTGATTCATCATATTTATCAGTAACGCCTCTTGAAGGCACCTTACCTTCATAATAGTTGTTTGTAAGAACGAGGGTCCTGTTCACGAAGTTCCCGAGGATAGCCACGAGCTCGTTATTATTACGAGCCTGGAACTCCTTCCATGTAAAGTCGTTATCCTTGGTCTCTGGTGCGCTGGCACATAAGGAATATCTCAGCACATCCTGCTTGCCCGGAAAATCTTCGAGGTACTCATGAAGCCATACAGCCCAGTTTCTCGATGTCGATATTTTTTCTCCTTCAAGGTTCAGAAATTCATTTGCCGGAACATTGTCGGGCAGGATATATGTACCTTCTGCATTCAGCATTGAAGGGAAGATTATACAATGAAATACTATATTATCCTTGCCGATGAAATGGATCATCCGGGTATCCTTATCCTTCCAGTATTTCTCCCAGTTGGGAGTAAGCTCCTTTGTTGCTGAGATATATCCGATAGGAGCGTCGAACCAAACATAAAGGACCTTGCCTTTTGCATTTTTCACTGGCACCGGCACTCCCCAGTCGAGATCACGGCTGACAGCCCTTGGTTGCAGACCCTGGTCGAGCCATGATTTGCACTGACCATAAACGTTGGTCTTCCATTCTCTATGCTCTTCGAGGATCCACTTTCTCAGCCATGGTTCATATTTATCAAGAGGGAGGTACCAGTGAAGCGTTTCGCGCAGCACAGGCTTGCTTCCGCTTATGGTTGAATGAGGATTTATAAGATCCGATGGGCTGAGTGATGTCCCGCATTTTTCGCACTGGTCGCCGTATGCATTTTCATTCCCGCAATGAGGGCATGTCCCCATTATATATCTGTCGGCAAGAAAGCATCCGGCTTCTTCATCATAATATTGCTCTGAATTCTTCTCCGTGAATTCTCCTTTTTCATAGAGATTCAGGAAGAACTCGGATGCCGTTTCGTAATGTATTTTATTGGAAGTCCTTGAATATATGTCAAATGCGATGCCAAAATCGCTGAAAGCTTTTTTATTGATCTCATGATACCTGTCGACAATTTCCTGTGGCGAAACACCTTCTTTACGGGCTTTTAATGTGATAGGAACGCCATGCTCATCAGAACCACAGACTGAAATGACATCTTCACCCTTCATCCTCAGGTACCTGGTATAAATGTCGGAGGGCACATACACGCCTGCAAGATGTCCGATATGCAGCGGTCCGTTTGCATAAGGCAGGGCAGAGGTCACCAGGTATCTTTTAAATTTCTTCATGATATTGATAATGAACGGATAATGATTTCAAAAACGAACAAAGATAATAAAAAATGACACAATGGTACAATGGCGCAAAGGCTCAAAGGCGCAAAGCTACAACGGTACAATGGTTTAAAGGTACAACGGCAGATTAAGGGGTTTGTATAATGAAACAAATACCTTTACTTTTACAATAAGATATTCAATATGCCTCTTAAAAAGATACAGCCGCCGTTTCTTAAGCAGGGTGATGAAGTTGCAATTATTTCGCCCTCATTTTCTATCGACGAAATTAAGATCAGCGATGCCGTGAAAGTGCTGGAAGGGTGGGGATTAAAAGTTCATGTCGGCAGAAATGTTTTTAAAAGATCAGGACCTTTTGCGGGAACAGACGAGGAAAGATTATCTGATTTTCAGGAGTTTACAGATAACAGGAAAATCAGGGCGGTTATCTGCTCCAGGGGCGGATACGGCATGTCAAGATTTATCGGCAGGATTGATTTTTCAGGTATAAGAAGGAATCCTAAATGGTATATTGGCTTCAGCGACATTACAGTCTTGCACCTCTGGCTCTGTGAAAAATTTAACGTTGTTTCAATTCATGGTGAAATGCCCCTTAACTACGCTAATCCTGAGAAATCGGAAGGAACCCTTGAATCATTGTACGGCGCTTTGTTTGGAGAATGGAAGCCTATCGAATGGGAAGGCAGATTCTTGAGGCCGGGACATGTTTCCGGAGAGATTACCGGAGGGAATCTTTCGTTGAT
>Ga0224525_1000087_pt1 | contig 48433 bp, 37 predicted proteins | sample CFST100metaG_FD_179874 | JGI IMG/M metagenome (GOLD analysis project Ga0224525, IMG submission 179874) | Peat soil microbial communities from Stordalen Mire, Sweden - C.F.S.T100 | ecosystem: Environmental > Terrestrial > Soil > Wetlands > Peat | place: Sweden: Norrbotten County, Stordalen Mire...
ACTCAGGTCCACTCCCTGCCGCTGCCCGGCGACGCCGGCGCCCGCGCGCGCGCCGTGCTGGGCAAGCTGCTCGATCTCTATGCCGCTCCCGATGCCGCCCACCCCGTGCCCGGCGGTGGAAGCTCCGTAACCCAGGTATTTTTGCTGCCCGCGCCGGACAGCGGAGCCTCGCCGCAGACCGGCCTGCAACTGGCGGTCGTCAACCTGACGGGCAGCTTTGCGACCAGCCATCCCTCGGGCATCGAGGCCGAAACCCTGACCGTGCTCTCCATCTGCGGCACCCTGCACGCCAACCTGCCCCGCGTCACCGAGGTGCGCTTTCTGGTAGACGGCCAGCCGCGCGCCACCCTCGCCGGCCACGCCGACCTGACCCGCACCTATCTGACCGCCGACGCCGTGCCCGCCGAAGGAACTCACCCATGAGCGATCTTAAAAACGAGGAAGAAATGGCCGCTTCAACCATCGGCGTTTTCGATTCCGGATTTGGCGGCCTGACCGTGTTGCGCGCCCTGGTGGCGCGGCTGCCGAAGACGCAATTTGCTTTTCTGGGCGACACGGCCCGTCTGCCCTACGGCTCCAAGTCCCGGCGCACGATTGCCCGCTACGCCGTCCAGAGCGCGCAGTTCCTGGTCAATGAACAAGGCGCGGAGTTGCTGGTCATCGCCTGCAATACGGCCAGCGCGCTGGCGCTGGACGCCATTCAGGAAGCCGTGCCGGTGCCAGTCGTGGGCGTGATCGAGCCGGGGGCCGCGGCGGCCCGCGCCGCCTCTCACACGGGCGACGTGCTGGTCATCGCCACCGACGCCACCGTGCGCAGCCACGCCTACTCCGCCGCCTGCCGCGCACAGGGCCTGCGGACTCTCGAAAAGGCCTGCCCGCTACTGGTGCCGCTGGTCGAGGAGGGCTGGACAGGGCCGTCAGCCGCCGGGGCCGCTCAAGCCGCATCGGGGCCGCAATTGGCCGTCACCGCCGAGGTCATTCGCATCTATCTGGCAGAACTGACCGCCGAGGCCGCTGCCACGGGCCTTGACCCCGACACGCTGGTGCTCGGCTGCACCCACTATCCGCTGCTGCGGTCGCTGTTCGAGCGCGCCGTGCCCGCCGGAATGCGGGTGATCGATTCCGCCGAGGCTACAGCCGAGGTGGTCGCGCGTAGCTTCAGCCCGCAGAAAGTTAAAAAGCATTCGCCGGCCGCGCAGGCCCACGCCGCGCAAATCCGCTGCTTCGCCACCGATTCGGTCGATAAATTCGAGCGGCTGGGTTCCCGCTTTCTGAACCGTTCCACAGGCAAGGTCGAGCTGGTGGACCTGGGCGGCTGATATTCTGGTAATAGCATGTCCGGCTTCCGCCCGGGAAAGAACTCTGAAGGATAAAGAATAATCATGATCAATTTGGCAGGTAAGACGGCCGTTGTCTTCGGCATGGCCAACAAGCGTTCCATTGCCTGGGGCATCGCCCAGAAACTGCACGAGGCCGGCGCCACGCTGGCCATCTGTTACCAGAACGAGCGGCGGAAGTCCGAAGCCGAGGAGCTGATCGCCGAGTTGCCCGGCGCCAGAGGCTTCCAGTGCGACGTCTCCAGCGATCAGGAGATTGAAACGCTTTTTGCCGCGCTCAAAAAGGAGTACGGCAAGCTCGACATTCTGATCCACGCCGTGGCCTACGCGCCCGCCGCGGAGCTGCACGGCGATTTTCTCAACACCAGCCGCGAGGGCTTCCGCATCGCCCTCGACGTCAGCGCCTATTCGCTGATCCCCGTCAGCCGCGCCGCCACGCCCTTGATGACCAAGGGCGGCAGCATCATCACGCTCAGCTTCTACGCTGCGGAAAAAGTCGTTCCCCACTACAACGTGATGGGCGTGGCCAAGGCCGCGCTGGAATCGACGGTCCGCTATCTGGCCTGGGAGCTCGGTCCAAAAAACATCCGCGTCAACGCCATCTCCGCCGGTCCCATCAAAACGCTGGCTGCCCGCGGCGTGGGTTCTCTGGGAGAAATGCTCAAAGCCCACGCCGAACGCGCGCCCCTGCAGCGCAACGTGAATCAATCCGAGGTCGGCGGCGCGGCGCTGTTCCTGGCCAGCGATCTGGCCAGCGCCACGACCGGCGAAACCCTCTACGTGGATTGCGGCTTTAATATCATGGGGTCCTAGAGATCGGACCGCACCATCTTGTACCTCGATTTCATACTTTCCCAGGTCCAAAAATCCGGACCTGGGAGCCGCTTGCAAAATTCAAAGTGGAGTGCGAGTGGCGTTAGATATTGATCCGGCAACTATAGCATTTTAGGAATTGGTGTAGACCGAAGGCACAATGCCAAGTGCCTTTTTCCTCAAGAAAAAGACATCCTGCACATCCTTCAAAAAGTCTATATGTATTCCTAAAATGCTCTAAATACTGTCAGGGTGCCCCATCCATTTCCGCGCTTTTTGCGGAAATGGGGGGGGGAAAAGCGATATCACTGTTTTCTTGCCGGATCAATAGGATTTGCAACAGGCTCAGTTGTTTGCAGATCATTTTGTCGCGTCGTCGCACAATAATACTTAAAGCATTTCTCCTTTAGGTATAGAGTTTGGGTGCCCCACCCTCGCCGCGTATTTGTTTTTGCGGCTAGGGTGGGATTCCTCTACACCATCAGGAGAAATGCTCTAACTCCTTATCCTGGACGATTTTGCAGGCAACTCCTTTGTTTTGACGATTTTACAGCGGAATGCTGTCCGTAACACAATGAAAACAAGTATTTTATGCCCAAAATACGGGTGGGGGGGTAGGTCGTATAGAACGCCGCTACGCCCTCGGAGCAAGCCATGGCCGGAGGCGCAGCGGAACCCGTAATGACGGTTTCCAGGTAATTTTGCAAGCGGCTCCTGGGGCACCCACATCCCACCCTAGGCGCAAAAACAAAGACGCGCCGAGGGTGGGGCACCCAGACTGTGCCGCATGGCAGGATCGATAGCCCTTTTGCCTTTACAGAATCGCTCCGGCAATGGACTCGAGCGGCAGGACTTTGTCGACGCCGCCGAGTTTGATGGCCTCTTTGGGCATGCCGAAGACGACGCAGGTGGCCTCATCCTGGGCAATGGTAAAAGCGCCAGCCTGCTTCATTTCAAGCATGCCGCGCGCCCCGTCGTCGCCCATGCCGGTCAGAATCACGCCGACGGCATTGCGCCCGGCATAGCGCGCGGCGGAGCGAAAGAGCACGTCCACTGAAGGGCGGTGGCGGCAGACCAGCGGCCCCTCCTTGATCTCAACGTAATAGCGCGCGCCGCTGCGCTTGAGCAGCAGATGGTGATTGCCCGGCGCAATCAGCGCGCGGCCGCGAATCACGGTGTCGTTGGTCTCGGCCTCTTTGACGGTAATGGCGCACAGGCCGTCGAGCCGCGCGGCAAAAGCGCGCGTGAACAGCTCCGGCATGTGCTGCACAATGACAATGCCGGGCGTATCGGCGGGCAACATCTCCAGCACGGTTTTCAGCGCCTCGGTGCCGCCGGTCGAAGCACCGATGGCCACCACTTTCTCCGTGGTTTCGGACATGGCGCGAGTGGCGGGCGAAAGGATGCAGTCGGCGGTGAGCTTGGGCTCGACTGTGAGGCTGGGCGAAAGGGTGCGCACCTTGGCCGCGGCTGCGGCCTTCACCGCATGGCAGAGCATGATGCTTGACTCTTCCAGAAATTGCTTGGTCCCCATGCGCGGCTTGGTGACAATCTCCACCGCGCCGTATTCGAGAGCCTTGAGAGCGCTCTCTGTGCCTTCCCCGGTCAAGCTCGAACAGATCACCACCGGGATCGGATGCTGGCTCATGAGCTTTTTGAGAAAGGTGAGCCCATCCATCCGCGGCATTTCAATGTCGAGTGTGATGACGTCCGGCACCTGTTCGGCAATGCGGTCGGCCGCGACAAACGGGTCGCCGGCCGTGGCCATGACTTCAATCTCAGGGTCCGACGAAAGCACGGCACTCAGCGTCTGGCGCACCACGGCGGAGTCGTCCACGATCAGCACGCGAACCTTGGGTTTATTCACAATCACCGTCTTTCCTTCTGTGCTGCGCGGCAATCCCGCGCCGCACGTTCATGCTTCAGCCAAGCCGCCGGAGCAGCACTTCCCCGCTCCCGGTATCGAACTGAATGTTGAGCCCACACGAACCTCCGAGACTGGAGGCAACGATTTCAAGGCGCTCCTCGCGCAGCGCCCTGAGCGCCGACTCACAGTTCAATTTGCCTATGGTTGGATGGATCGCCTTTTCGAGCGGCAAAACATCGCCGCCGCCAAACAGCTTTACTTGCACCTCGGAGCGGCGCGCGCCGAACGAGTCGAATTGGCGGGCAATATCGCTGATCGCGAAGTCCACATAGCGGCGGCTGTCAGCAAGGCTCAACTCCGTTTGCGGCTTGGCCGGGCAAATGGGCAGCACGGCGTGGCAGATCGCGGCCAGGCCGAGCCTGGGAACCCAGAATGTAATTCCCACGCAGGAGCCAAGCAGCGTCCGCAGAATGACGGGCTTGTGAACCAGATGCAACTCCCCGGGCTGCACATAGACTTCCGGCAACGACTCGTTAGTCTCCGTCATTGATCCTCCTGTAGAGTGCCGGAGCCACCGGTTCCAGCGGCAGGTCCATGTCGTGCAGGCTTTCGGCATGACCGACAAACATGTATCCGCGCGGCGCAAGGTTGCTGGTGAGCTTCCGCAGAAGGCGCTCCTGCGTGGGCCGGTCGAAGTAGATGATGACGTTGCGGCAAAAAATGGCGTCCATCTTTTCGTGGATGCCATACTCGGCATCCATGAAGTTCAGGCGGCGAAACTCGATCAGACGCCGCAACTCCGGCACCACCCGCATTTGTCTGGAGGCGGGATCGCGGCTGCGCATGAAGTACTTGGTCCGCAGCATGGCTGGCACCGTCTCGACCACGTCGCTGGTATAGACGCCCATCCTGGCCTTTTCCAGCACGGTGGTGGAAATATCGGTGGCCAATATCCTGAAGCAGAAACCGGGATGGGCCTGCGCATACTCGCTGAGCACCATTGCCAGCGTGTACGGCTCCTCGCCGGTCGAGCAGCCCGCGCTCCAAACAAGGAACTGTTCCGCGCCGCCGTAACGCGCCATCAAATTGGGAAGCGCCGTCTCGACCAGGAAATTAAAATGCCTCGCCTCGCGGAAAAAATCTGTCTTGTTGGTCGTCACCACATTGATCAAGGGAACGATCTCTTCCTTGAGTCCATTGCGCCCGAACAGATAATCGCAGTACTCGCCGTAGGAACTTAAATCGAGATCCCGCAAGCGCCGCCTGATCCGCGCCTCAAGCATCGTCTTCTTATGCGTGCCCAGGTGAATGCCCGCCTTGGCGTAGATCAGATCGCAAAGGCGCTTATAGTCCCGGCTGGAAATGCACTCATCGCAAGAACTCATTTTTTATGAATGGGGCGGGTTGTATAAAAATACATCCATTCCGCAAAAGTGCCCGGCCCGCCCCATTTCCTCCTTACGCAGTTACTTCCGCAAGTTGTTTTTCCACTGGTTGTTTGTCCACCGATTGTTTGGCGGCGGCCTGCCCGCGGGCCACCGCAATATCCTCGGCGGAAAAGACGCGGTCGATGTCCAGAATCATGATGAACTGGGTATCGCGCTTGCCCATCCCCTTGATGAATTCCGTCCGAATCTGGGTTCCGATGCGCGGCGCAGGCTGAATCTGATCCGGCTCGAGGTCGATCACCTCTTCAACCGAATCGGCCAGCGCGCCGATAATCGTCGATTCGTTATCGAGCATCACCTCGACGACCACGATGCAGGTGTTGCGCGTGCTCTCGGTCTTCGTCATCTCAAAGCAGAGACGGAGATCGACGACCGGGACCACGCTGCCCCGAAGATTGATGACCCCGGCCATGAATTCGGGCGTGCGCGGAATTTTCGTAATGGTTGTGAGATCGAGCACCTCTCGGACATTTTCAACGTCGGTGGCGAAGATTTCGTTGCCGAGCTTGAAGGTGAGATACTGCCGCGTCTCCGTAATTTCGTTCACACTCATATTGCGACTCCTCTCTCAATTCGGAAGACAAAGCGCGGAGCGCTGGGCGATCCGCGCTTCTCCGGTCAGTAACGCTCGAACTCCCCATCAAGGTCGTCGTGCTTGTCCTTGAGGTGGAGATGCACTCCGCCCTTGGCTGAGGCCGCCCTGGCTTCAAATGCACCGGCGTGCGGCTTTGCCTCGCGCACCGTAGCAGCCTGAGTGGATCTGGCCGCCTTTGCTCCATTGCCCTTTCGCGCGCGGTTGCCGTCCTCGTCTTCGGTATGGAAGAACGAGAGCGCGCTGACCAGTTGATCGGCCTGGCCGGTCAACTCCTCGGTCGTCGACGCCATCTCCTCGCTGGCCGAGGCGTTCTCCTGAATCACCTTCTCCAGTTGCTGCAGCGCCTGATTGATCTGCTCGGAGCCGGTGTCCTGCTCCTTGCTGGCCGCGGAAATCTCTTGCACCAGTTCGGCCGTCTTCTGAATGTCAGGCACCAGCTTGTCCAGCATCTCGCCGGACTTCTCCGATACCTTCAGCGTGCTGGCCGACAGGTCGTTGATTTCGCCTGAAGCCTTCTGGCTGCGCTCGGCCAACCGGCGCACCTCGGCAGCCACCACCGCGAAGCCCTTGCCATATTCGCCGGCGCGCGCCGCCTCGATGGCCGCGTTCAGGGCCAGCAGATTGGTCTGGCGGGCAATCTCCTCGATGATCGAGATCTTGCTGGCAATCTCCTTCATCGCGGCCACCGCCTCCAGCACCGACTTGCCGCTTTCCTGCGCGTCCTTGGCCGACTTGTTGGCGATTTTGTCGGTGGTTTGCGCGTTGTCGGCATTCTGCTTGATGTTCGAGACCATCTGCTCCATCGAGGAAGAAGCCTCCTCGGCCGAAGCGGCCTGCGAACTGGCGCCCTTCGACACCTGCACCGAAGCCGTCGAGATGGCCTGCGCGGCCGCCGACACTTCGTCGGCAATCGAGCGAATATCGCTGACCGTTCGCGTCAGCTCATCAACCATCGACGCCAGCGCCCGCATCAGTGTGTCCTTCTCCGAGCGCTCCTTGAGCTTCACCGTCAGATTGCCGTTGGCGATCTCCTCGGCCGCCGCGGTAATCTCGTTCATAGCCGTAATCAACCTGTTCAGATTGTCCTTGAGGATGTTGAAGTCCCCGTTGTAGCTGGTCGTAATGATATCCGGGACATCGCCCTTGCTAATCCGCGCAACGTCCTCAGCCGCCGCCGTCAACGGTTTGATAACAGCGTCCAGGATGTTGTTGATACCAGCGATGACGTTGCGATACTCACCTTGGTGCTTGGAGGCATCGGCGCGCGTGGACAGTTTTCCCTCGGCTGTCGCTTCCGCAAGACTGTTGGCGTCATCCACCAGCGCCTTGATGCTCTCCATCAAGCCCATCATCGAAGGCAGAAATTCATCGTTTTCAGACCTCCGCCCAACCTTTTTGTATTCGGACAGATCGCTCAGGTCCCCTTGCGAGACATTTTTGACCGTACCAATCACATGCCCAACTATTTTGTGCACGCTATTCACGGCCTCGCCCACGGTTGCAAAGATGCCCTGATACTTTCCCTCAACCTTCTTGGTGTAGTCGTTTTTGGCCATCCGCTGTAGCACGGCATTGGCTTCCGCCAAGCCGCCCAGGCCATCAATGCAGGCGTTGATGTTGTCCTTGAGAATCTTGAAATCTCCGTGAGAATCTTTCGTGGTTTTGTCTGGGATCTCGCCTTTGGAGATTTTGTCCACGTAGTCGGCAGCCGTCTTCAGTGGCCCAACTACCGCCTCCAGCGTATTGTTGAGACCCTCAACAACCTTGCGATACTCTCCCTGGTGCTTGCTGACATCGGCGCGCGTGGACAATTTTCCCTCGACGGCGGCATTTGCCAACATTCTCGCGTCGGTCACCAGGGCGCCAATGGCGCTCATCAACTGCGCCAGGCTGAGATTGATCTTGTCGAAGTGCTTTTTGGTTTCGCCGGTGTACTTGTTTCCCTCGCCCGTCTTCAACTCGATATTGAAATCGCCCTTGGCCAACTGCACCAGATCGGTAGCCACGCGCTGCACTTCGGCTGCCGTATAGTCCTTCACACTCAGCGTCTCGGAAAGGTCCTGCACCACCTCGACATAGCCCACGTGCTGGCCCTTGATGTTGACCAGATTCTGGGTGTCCTGCTTGCAGCGCTGTTCGCCCCAGTCGAAAAAGCTCTCCGTCTTGCCTCTCTTAAGTTGCATGATGCCGCATTTTTCGGTATTGCAAATGCTGGCGCCCGCCGTCGAACAAGGTCGCCCGACTCCATCCTTCCGGTCGCGAAGCTGCCGCCCGTCGACCATGAGCTTCTCGAAGGCTTTGTTCAGGAAGACCCACTTCATATCCGTATCGATCACATGAACCGGGAAGGGAACGGCATCAAGAATGGATTCGTACCAGTTGACCTTGTCCACCACCAGATCCAGCGTGTCATTCACGCCTTCGACAATCGAGCGGTAACCGCCCTGATGCTTGCTCGCGTCGGCGCGTGTCTCAAATTTGCCTTCCTTGGCTGCCGCAGTCAGCATGTTGACATCGGTGAGTAAGGCTTGAATGTTGGTTTTCAGCAGCACCAGCCATTCGTGGACCTGATCCGTGTCGTCGGCCTTCGTCGTGGTGGCGGAACCGTCTCCCTGCGCGATCTTGGCAACATAATCGATGATCGCGCTCAAGCCAGTATGCATTCCGTTGACGGCATCCTTGAATTTGGCGTGATCGCCCTTGCAGGGAATTTCCACCTTCTCCCGCAAGTTGCCTACGGCGAGTTGGCTCAGAACCCGCACGCCTTCATTGATGGGTGTCAGAATGCCGTCCAACATCTCGTTGATGCCCTCAATCATCTCCCGATAAGCGCCGGTAAACTGCTCAGCCCGGCCGCGCTCCGAGAGGTTGCCCGCCTTGCAGGCTTCGACCAGCCGCATGACCTCCTGCAAAACCGGAAATACTTCCTCGTCGGCCGCCCGCTTGGCGCTGCCCGCGCGAACGCGGCTTCCATGTCCGCTTCCGCTGTGAAGACTCCCGGCGCCATGCACTTCCCTGTCTTCCCTCACCAACGTCGTTGTTGCCATGAAAATTGCCTCCCTTTGGCTGGAATTCGTTCTTTCCCGGTTTCTGAATCCGTTGATCGATTTGCCGCAAATCCAGAACGCGAGCAGCGCGAGACTCAGCAGGTTGAATCGTTATTTGACAGGCGCTGGCGCTCGATCCAGCTCCGACGATGTTCCCAAAGCGCTCTTAGAGCAGTTTGCGAAATTGCGTAAACTTTTTAGCGATGTGCAATGTGGCTTTTTCTTGAGGAAAAAGCCGCTCAACCGTATTGGGTTCGGTCTACATCGATTCGCAAACGGCTCTAATGGCGCTGCCATTCTTCACCGCCCGTTCTGCTTCAACGCTCCCGCGGGCCGCCGCAATTTCCTCGGCGGAGAAGACGCGGTCGATGTCCAGAAACATGATGAACTGGGCATCGCGCTTGCCCATCCCCTTGATGAAATCGGTTCGAATCCGGGTTCCGATCCTTGGCGCCGGCTGAATCTGATCCGGATCGAGATCGATCACCTCTTCAACCGAATCGGCCAGTACGCCAATCACGGTCGATTCGTTATCGAGCATCACCTCGACAACGACAATGCAGGTGTTGCGCGTGCTCTCGGTCTTCGACATATCGAAGCACAGCCTGAGATCGACGACCGGGACCACACTGCCCCTCAGGTTGATCACCCCAGCCATGAAATCCGGCGTGCGGGGAATTTTCGTGATCGTGGTCAGATCGAGTATTTCTCTAACCTTGTCAACGTCGATAGCGAAAATTCCGTTGCCTAGTTTGAAGGTGAGATATTGCCGAGTCTCCACCATTTCATTCACGCTCATCTTTCGATTCCTCTCTCATGCGGGAGACAAAACACGCAATGCAGGGCGCTTCGCGCCGGCCCGGTCAGTAACGTTCGAACTCCCCGTCAAGGTCGTCGTGTTTGTCCTTGAGGTGGAGATGAACTCCGCCCGCATTCTTTGCGTCCAATAAGGCTGGATGAATGCCTGCTTTTTCCGCTGCCGCCGGCATTTGACCCGCAGCTTTTACGATGGCGGGTTTATGCGTCGCAGCATGGCCTTCGTCTCCGGTGCGGAAGAAGGCGAGAGCGCTGACCAGTTGATCGGCCTGGCCGGTCAGTTCCTCGGTCGTCGAGGCCATCTCCTCACTGGCTGAGGCGTTCTCCTGAATCACCTTCTCCAGCTGCTGCAACGCCTGATTGATTTGCGAAGAGCCGGTGTCCTGCTCCTTGCTGGCCGCCGTGATTTCCTGCACCAGTTCGGCTGTCTTCTGGATGTCGGGCACCAGCTTGCCCAGCATTTCGCCGGATTTTTCCGAAACTGTCAGCGTGGTGCCGGACAATTGATTGATCTCGCTCGCCGCTTTTTGGCTGCGCTCGGCCAGCTTGCGCACCTCGCTGGCCACCACGGCAAAGCCCTTGCCGTGTTCGCCGGCGCGTGCCGCCTCAATGGCCGCATTGAGAGCCAAAAGGTTGGTTTGACGCGCAATCTCCTCGATGATCGAGATCTTGCTGGCGATATCTTTCATCGCAACAACAGCCTCGCGAACCGACTTGCCGCTCTGTTGGGCATCATCGGCCGACTTGTTGGCGATCTTGTCAGTCTGCTGCGCGTTGTCGGCGTTCTGCTTGATGTTCGAGACCATCTGCTCCATCGAGGAGGAAGCTTCCTCGGCTGCCGAGGCCTGCGAATTGGCGCCCTTTGACACCTGAACCGAAGCCGTCGAAATCGCCTGGCTGGCGGCCTCGACTTCACCGGCAATGGCGCGAATATCCGATACCGTCCGCGTCAGCGCTCTGACCATCGACATTAGCGCCTGCATCAGCGTGTCCTGCGGAGAACGCTCCTTGAGCCTTACCGTCAGGTTGCCCTTGGCAATCTCCTCGGCCGCCGTGGTGATTTCGTTCATGGCGGCGATCAACTTGTTCAGGTTGTCCCTGAGCTTGATAAAGTCGCCCTTGACCGCATTCGTACTCTGCTCGGGAATATCACCCTTACTGATCCGTTCCACGAAATCGGCGGCCAGATTCAGCGGACCCACTACCGCGTCCAGCGTCTCGTTTACGCCTTCGATGATCTTGCGGTAATCCCCTTGATGCTTGCTGGCGTCGGCGCGCGTTGCCAGCTTGCCTTGACGGGCTGCCTCCGAGAGCATGACCGCATCTTGCGTCAGTGTCTGCACGGCATGGATCACGGTGCGAAAAGACTCTGCCAGCATGCCCACCTCGTCGCACGAGCGGTATTCGATGTCCTGATTTACATTGCCCAGCGCGATTTGTTTCGCCGCCTCCTCCAGTTGGGTCAGCGGGTTGGCGATGCTGCGCGAAATGAACACTCCCAAGCCAAGGCCGAGCAGAATGCCGCCGAGCCCCAGCAAGCTCATCAAGGTGCGACTGCTGTGATAGGTCGCATCGGTCTGCTCCTGGACATTCTTGGCATTGTCTTGCTTCACCTTGACCAACTCGCCAAACGTCGTTGCGACGGCCTCCGCCTTCTCGCGGCCCTCGCCAAGGGAGAGCTTCAGAGAGGGCTGCATGGGGACGAAAGGCTCATTCAACGACATTTCCACGATCTGATCGGCAACCGCCCGGCGCTCCTTCCATTGCTGATCGATTTTTTCCAGCAACTCCTTGCCCTTGTCGGTATGAATCAAGGGCCGAGCCCTTTCCAGATTCTCGTCAACCGCCTCTTCATCTTTTTCAGCGATGGCCTTGTACTGCTCGCCCATTTCCTTGCTGTCGGACAACTGGACATTCTTGACGTCCGTGTCAAGCGCGGCGAGGCTGAGGTCGGCTTCCATAAGATCGGACATGCCAAGGGTTTCATTCTCGTATGACGACTTGGACAAATCGGCAACCTTGCCCAGGCTTGCAATGCCCATGTAGCCGACAATCGCGGTGATGACGCCCACGATGATAAAAGCGCTGATTAGCCTGGGACCGATCTTCATGTCATAAAACCACTTCATAGCATTTGCTCCATTTTTGCGACCGTGCTTTACAGTCGGCGGTTGTGTGTCTTGGCTAAAACTCGCCCCCTGTTCATGCCCTGAGGGCGAAGCTCAATAGGCTCAACTTTTCTTGACCGGTTCAGGCGTCTGTTTCTGCTCTGGCGCAGCTGTGGAATGCATTTTCGGTGAAGAGTTTTTGCGCTGCTTGCTCTTGGTCTCCGCCGCCGGGCGTTTTTGCACGGCCTGCGTCGCCGCGCGCACCGCGTCAGCCGCCAGCCGCTCGACATCGAGAATCAGCGCCACCGTCCCGTTGCCGAGAATGGTCGCGCCGGAAACCTCTTGCACGTGCCGGTAGAAGCGGCCAAGATTCTTGATGACCGTCTGGTGATCGCCCAGTACCTGATCCACCACAAAGCCGAAGCGTCCCGCCGCGGTTTCGACAATCATGATCTGTTCAATCTCCGGAGGTTGGGTGCGAATGCGGAAGTGCTCCCGCAGGCGGATATACGGAACAAGCTCACCGCGCACATCGACCAGATGCTTGCCGTTGGCCGCTTCAATGTCCTTGCGGGTCAGCTCAATGCAGGTCAGCACGTTGCCCACCGGCAGAACGAAATAGGCATCCGCCACATTCACCAGCAGGCCGTCGATAATGGCCAGCGTGAGCGGCAGGCGCAGTGTCACGGCGGTGCCCGCGCCGGGCTTGCTGGCCACCTCGACCGTGCCGCGCAGATTCTCCACGCTCTTGCGGACCACGTCCATGCCCACGCCGCGGCCGGAAATGTCGGTCACCTGTTTGGCCGTGGAAAAGCCGGGCTGGAAGAGCAGCGCATAGGTCTCGCTTTCAGACAACTGCGCTCCGGCGGCGATCAATCCCCTTTCGATTGCCCGCTGGCGCACCGCCTCGGCGTCGATGCCAGCGCCGTCGTCCGCAACCCCAATCAGCACACTGGCGCCCTCGTGCCGGGCTGAGAGATGAATGTTGGCGGTGGGGCGCTTGCCGCGCTCCGAGCGAACGGCTGCCGCCTCGATGCCGTGGTCCATGCTGTTGCGGATCAGGTGCATCAGCGGCTCGCTCAACTGATCGATCACGGTCTTATCCAGCTCCGTCTCCGCGCCCTCAATCGTCAGTTCGACATCCTTGTTCAGCTCGCGCGCCAAGTCGTGAACCAGGCGGCGGAACTTCTCGAAGGTGGCGCGGATCGGCAGCATGCGGATGTTCATCGAGTTATCGCGCAGAGAAGAGGTCAGCCGCTCGATCTCTTCGGAGACCGCCGTCACCTCCGGATCGTCGCGCCGCACCGCCAGTTCGCTCAGGCGGGCCTGCACGGTGACCAGTTCGCCCACCAGATCGACCAGCTGATCCAGCTTGGCCGCCGGCACGCGCAGACTGGTGGCGCTGTCGGGTTTGTCGTAGGTGCGGCGACCGCCGGCGGAGGAACGCTTGTCTTTGAGCGTCTTGGCCACCGTATCGGCTGCGCACGTTGCATCCGGCAGCGCTTCTTTCCCGGCAGGGGCCGAGGCCGGTTCAATGGTCAACTCGCAGGCGTCTTCGACAAAGATGAAGCAATCGCGAATCGCGTCCCGGCCGGCGGCGGTGGCCAACACCAGCTCCCAGCTCACATAACAGCGCTCCGGATCGAGTTCGCCCAGTGGAGGAACCGCCGTCATACTGGCTTTGGCCGCAAGCCCTCCCAGTTGTCCCAGCTCACGCAACAGCAGCAGCGGATTGGCGCCGTTGCGCATCATGTCCGGCCCGGGAGCAAACCGTATATGCCACTCGTTGTCATAAGCGCCGCCGGCGGTCGAGGCCGTGGACGGCGCCACGGCTTTTTCGCCAGCCGTTTCTTCCGCCGAAGCTCCGGCAAGCCGCCGCACTTTGGCCAGAATCTCCGCGCACACGGCCGGATCCGCCGCTTGCGTTCCGGCGCTCTCCTCCACCATGGCCCGAATCTGATCGAGAGCGGCGAGAGTCAGGTCGACCAGCTCCGGAGTGATTGCCAACCGCCCATTGCGCACCTCGTCAAAAGCGTTTTCCAGCTTGTGGGTGAAGGCGGCCAGATCATCGAAACCAAACATGGCCCCCGAGCCCTTGATGGTGTGCAAAGAGCGAAAGACCCGGCCCACCATCTCCATGTCGCCGGAGTTCTCATTGAGCGCCAGCAAAGCGGCTTCCAAATCCACAAGTATTTCGCGCGCTTCTTCCTGGAAGCTGTGTTTGAATTGGTCCATTTCTCCTACGGTTGGCACGGTTTCACCTCGCTGGCCTGACTGCCATTCACATCTGTCAGGAATTGATCAAGGCCCGCATGGGCCAGCGCCCCGGTCACCGGCTCTGGCAACTTTCCGGCGAGCGCGAAACCCGCTCCGGCGACCTCCGCCTGACGCCTGGCGGCCCAAAGCAACTGCACTGCGGTCACATCCAGATCGGTCACGCCCGCCAGCTCAACGCGCACTTCATGGCCGGATGCGAATGCCTCCAGCAGCCGTTGCTTCAACTCCGCGGCCGCGGCAATATCGATCGCGCCTTCCAGGCGGACCACGCTCAACTCTTCCCCTTGCTCCAAAGCGATTCCCACATCCAGCTCCTTGGCGAGTTACAACATCGGTTCCAGCAGCGGTAAGTCATTCCCTTTAACATTGGGCCGTTGACAGCATATTTTTGTACCTTGCTTTTGTGCTTTCCCAGGTCCCAAAATCGGGACCTGGGGCACCCATCGCCGTACAACTTCAAAACTCCCGCCGGCAATCATGGCGCAATTTCTCTATCGGCCGTGGCGGAACAGACTGCCAGTTATATTCGTGCGCAGCTCCATGCAAATTCCCGAAAGATAACTCGAGCTACATTATTTCCATGAAGCGTCTCCCCCGGTAGAGCGTTTTCGTCTTCCTTATTCACGGTAGAAATGGACCTTTGTTGTCTCCCACCCTTGAATCAAAAAACGATTCAAGGGTGGGGCACCAAAAATCTTGTTAACACTCGAACTGAAAACGCTCTGATCTCTGACCGCATCCTCGCGTACCTTGACAGCTACAGAAAAACGGCGCTACTTCACCAGCTTCTGCACCACCGCAATCAGTTGATCCGCATTGAATGGTTTTACAATCCATCCGGTTGCGCCCGCCTTGCGCCCCTCATTCTTCTTCCCGGCCTGCGACTCGGTGGTCAGCATCAGAATGGGCGTAAAGCCATACCCGGGAAGTTTGCGGATCGCGGCGATCATCTGAATTCCATCCATATTCGGCATATTCAGATCGGTAATAATCAGATCGACCTTGCGCTGGCCGGCCTTGGCTAGGCCGTCCCTGCCGTCCACCGCCTCGATCACCTCAAAGCCCGCCTTGGCCAAAGTGAAACTGACCATCTGCCGGATGCTGGATGAATCGTCCACGGTTAAAATCTGTTTCATTGCTGGACCTCGCATCCCCTTATCCGGGGAGAGTAAATTCATCTGAAGACTCTCAGAAACAGGCTTACTTGCCCGGGTTCCGCTCAGAAGAGCTCCACATCATTTCCCGCCAGATTCTGCTGCGCCTGCGGCAGAGGGCCTCCGGCAAGTGCCGCGCGCAGCACCTCGCGCTCCATCTCCGTTGTGTAATGGGCGGAAAAGATCGCCTCCATCTCCGCCTGCTCACCGCTGCCGAGCGTCGGCGTTGCGTCGCTCTCAAAGTTGCGCCGCAACGCTTCAATCTGGTTCAGCACCGCATCAATGCAGGTAAAACTGGCGTCGAGGCGATCAGCCGTGGAACCGGCCGCGGCGATTTTCACCTGCAACTCGCCGATCGAGGCTTCGATTTCCGTCGCTTGCCGGGAGGCGAAGGCCGCGGCCGCGCGCAGATTCTCCAGCCCGGCCCGTGTCTCGGCCTGCGCGTCCCGCAGTCCGTTCTTGCCGTTCTGCGAGAAAGCCTCCATTCCGTCTCTCGCCTTTTCGGTCAGACTCAGGATTTCCTCCTTGGCCTGCCCCGATTGCCCGGTCATCTCGCTCCACAACGCCGAAATGCGCTTGATGCTCTGCGAAATCTCCAGGATGGCGTCGGCCTGCGTGCCCAGGCGGCTGGCCTCGATGATGGAGTTGAAGGTAAGCAGTTGCAGACGATCACGAACCTGCCGCGCTCTCTCCAAATGCTTGCTCACCATCTGCATCAGGGTGGTGAGCGCCCCGAGCGTGCTCTCCACCTCCTCGGTGTCCGCCTGGCACTCCTGCTCGAGCGCATCGATCCGGGTCAATTGCCGCGAAAGGCCCTGTTCCTGCTCGAGAACCACCGGGCCGATTCCCTGCACCTCGGAGGAGCTGATTCTTACAATGCCGTCCGTGCAGCTTCTGATCTGCGAGACCCAATCGCTGACGGTTGCCCGAATGCTCTTCAACTGATAGCTCTGGATCAGCAGGCCGGCCGAGATGAGAGGCAACGGGCTTTCTGTCCCCGGCTGGCCGCCATCGATTCCGCCGGCCTTGCCGGAAATCAGCCGCAGCGCTTCACAGACGTGCTCAATCTGCTGGCGGGTAATGTCATGCGCCTGAACGGCGGCCACGACTCCGGCAATCTGGCCGGCGATCTCCTCAACGCAGCCGCGGAAGCGCGCGGGCGTTCCGGCCAGCTCCGTCAGCCCGCTATCGACCGCCGCCAGAGCATCCGCCAGATCAGCTTCAATCCGCGCAAACTCCTCGCGCATCCGGGGCAGCTCAATCGCGAGCATGCGCCGCGTCTCTTCGGTTTCAGCCTTGCGTTCGTCGGTCTGGCCGGTAAGCTCCTTTGTGTCCTTGGCCACGGACTGGGAAAAATCATCCAACTGGCGCGCCAAGTACCCGAAACCGGCACCCGCCTGACCCAGGCTGGCCACCTCGATATTCGTCAACACACTCAGCATCTGCGTCTCACGCGCAATCGAATGTTGGCTGCGCGTGAGTTGAGAGAGCCTTCCCAGCGACCTGGCTTCCGCAGTCACAATCTCCAGAATTCCGGCCGTCCCCCGCAGCCGCTCCTGAATGAACTGTCTTGCCGCATCGCCCAGGGTTTGCACCTTGGACAGGATCGAACTGACGCCTTCATCCTCAACGCAGGCAATCACCCCCGCCGCCAGCTTGAGAATGGCGTCAGTGCGGCTGGCCAGGTCCTGAAAGTTCTTGCCTGCCGTATCGATTTCCTTGCCTGAATCGCGCAGCAGGGATTGCAGCTCCTGCGCGGCTTTCTCAAGAGCGCCGACAACTTCCGAACCGGTGGTTACGCCCATCTTCACAACCCTTTCAAGAACTTGTCCCAGCCGGAACCGCCGACGGCCAAAGTCCAGAGTGGACGCCGCCTTCTTCCCATACCCCTTATCGGTCAAATGCTCACCGAAAACTTGAAATCACGGCTCGCGGAGTCGATTTTTTCGCTGTTTTCCCCAAATTGACCTAGCGTCCCGATGCAGGAAGCAGGGCTGACGACCGTAACTGTATTTATTGATCCGGCGCAAAAGATTTGCATCGCGCGCTCCCGCCCCCAGGTCTCTGATCGGATGAAGAAGTTTTATCGAATTCATGCTTTCCCACATCTCAAAATCGAGATGTGGGGCACCCGGTGATGGTGCAAAATCAAGCAGTCAGAGAGCTGACGACAAGAACAAAGACGTCGCGAGGGTGGGGCGTCCAGACAGGGTTGCAATCCATATAGGCCGGATCAATAAGTAGTGTTTTGTTGTTTAAGAAACTGTTTTATAGTCTCCCGGTAACTTACCGCTTGAAGTTATAAAGACAAAAGAAATCCCCGGCAAGCAATCCTTGCTAGCCGGGGAAATGTATCTGGTTATAATCCGTGTGGTGAAACTGCCGTTTTCAAAAGCCTCGAAAGCATGAACGCAAGGCGCGGAACAAGGCAGGCTGGCGTCTTACCGGATAATCTCGAAGCGCTCCCACGGGCAATTGCAGACCGGGCAACGCTCCTGCTCTTCTTCTGTCTCCGAGGTATGGCCGCAGACCGGGCAGACGTAGAATTCGCGCGTCTCTCCGAGCCACGAATCCTTTTTTCCCGCCGCCAACAAGGCAATCGCTTCACTGAAGAGCCGGGCATGAGTTTTCTCGGCTTCCAGAGCGTAATGGAAGGTGCGAATGGCAGCCGTGTTCTTGCGCTCCGTGGCCTCGGCTAGGAAATCAGGATACATGGTGTTGACTTCGTAATTTTCACCGTTCAGGGCGGTCTTCAGGTTTTCCAGGGTGCTCTTGACATCCACCGCCTGAATCTCGCACTCGGCGTGGCCGCCCAACAGATTGATTACGCGGGCATGGTTGGCGGCATGAATCTGCTCGGCACGCGCCGCGGCGCGGAAGAGGCTGGCGGCGCCATGCAGCGCGTCCTCGTCAGCCTTGACGGCAAAGGCGGTATACTTGGCGTGCGCGTTCGACTCGCCCCCAAAGGCGGCCATCAGATTTTGAACAGTAAGAACATTTGCTTCGGCAATTGCTGACATGAGGAATCCTCCCGAACTCCGTTCTCGAGCCTACGAGCGGCACAAGGCGCTCCGCTGTGACGCCGGTTACAGACGGTGAGGCCGGCGGCAAATTGCGGGACAAGAGCGCTTTTTGCCGTTGCTTCTTGTAAAGTGTTCTACTCGCTGGCGTTGCGGGAGAAAACTTTCTGGAAGCTTCTCCATCTCCTGCCCAGCCGATCCGAAGCCATGAAGATTTGCCCGGCGGTAAGCGGTCCCAGCACACGGTAATGGCCGACAGCGGCCAGACCCATCGAAGCGATGCAGCCACACTGTTGGCAGTCGGGATATCCTCCAAACTGGCAGGGAATAATCCGCGTCTTGAGATCGGCCGAGATGGTCTCCGTGGTCCTGGCAAAGATACATTCCTCGGGGTTCCTGGGAGGAAACGCCATCTCCTGGATGAGTCCTTCCGGCATTTCCAGCGTGGGATATTTCAGTCGCAATTGCCGTAAGTCGGCAATCACGGAGGCCCTTTGCGCGGCTGTCAGTATCTCCGGATCGGCGGCGCCGCGCTGCGGCGTAAAGATGCTGAACCAGACCTTCGTAACTTCCGGCTGACTGGTCCAGAAACGAAGAAACTCATCAAGATAGCCGGGACGCTCTGCCATTTGCGACGTAATCGTGCAATGAATTGTTACTCTGGCCCCTTTGATGTTCTTGAGAATGCGCTCGTAGGTGGCCGGCTTGCGCCGCTCGTCGTGCTCCGGCTGCAGGCCGTCGACGGATACGACAACATTCAGTTTTTCCAAATCCTTCCAGGCGGCGGGAATCTCTCTGAAAGCGCTGGTAACAATCTGCGTATGCACGCCGCGGCTTCTGATCTGCGGAATCAGCAATTCAAGTTCACGATACCGGACCATCGGATCGCCGCCCACCAGGGAAACGTGGAGCGGCTTGCACTCATCGATCACCGCCAGCACGCGCCGGACAAGTTCATCGCCCTCAAAGTCGGAGAGCGCGCGCAGTTGGGCCGCGCCGCCGAGATGCGCTGCATCAAAGGCATAGCATCCAGGGCACCGCAAAGGGCATTCTTTTGTGATCTCGATTGAAAGCGAAGGCGCGCGACCAGCCAGAATCCTGGCCCATGCGTGAAGAACTTCAGATGTTTTCATAATCTCTCTGCATCAAATGCAATAAGACTGCGTGACAATCAACAACTCATGAATGGCTCTGGATGAGTCTTTCATGATAAGTGCACGGGAAGTATGTAGATCATATCTGAAGAGGCAAGTTATAGATGCTCAAAACTGGACAGAGAGAGCGCCTGCCCAGCAGTACCGGAAATCTCCCATTGCGCGCGGTTCCGGCTAACTCGCGATCCGCGCAAATCAAGGAGAAGAGAGAACCGGTGGCAAGCAGAGAACTGATGCTTTGCCTGAAATGCGCGGCCAGCAGGAGCACCAGAAGCAAGCAGGTCAGTATCGCGAGCGCGCTCAACTCAAAGTCCTGACCGCCTTGCGGAAAATGATCCCAGGTCCAAATCAACTGCGTCACGGGCATGGTGATCAACGAGACGGCAGTCAACAGCAGCAGAAAGCGAACCATCTCAGCATAGACACGAGCCGCGCACGAGATTGTATTAAGGTCCAGTTGGCTCGTGTTGGAAGAGGCATTCAAAAAGATACTACCGCCTATAGCAGTTTGCGAATTGCTGTAAACCGAAGGCAAACCTTCAAGTGGCTTTTTTCTTAAGAAAAAGCCACCTTCCACTGCCCTCAAAAAGTCTACGTAAATTCGCATACTGCTCTAGCACTGAGTCTACGCTTTCCCAGAAGGTACGGTTGAAGCCGCTGAGCGTCCCTGCACAAAGGCCGTCCCCAAGGAGACGGCCTTTGTGCTTGATAAGCAGATGCCCGGGCTACCGCGCTTCGTTCCGAGCTTCGGCCTTTTGCGTCAAAACCTTGTGGGCGTTGTCTTCCAGGGCCTGCGCTTCAGGCAGATAGTTCAGCGCCTTCTGTATCTGCGGGTCCCAGTCGGCACGCGCGCGCAAGCCTTGCATCTGGCCAAACTGGATGGTGAGGATCTTGTCCTTGATGCCGATCTTCAGCCAATCCATCACGCCATTCAAGTCGGCTTCGGTCCAAGGAATGTCTTGGCTGGTGAGATATTTTTTGAATTCCGCCAGCACCGCTCCATCCACCTGAAAGTTTCTGGCCACCGTGCGGTTGGCCAGGTAAACCGGAGCAAAGTGGAAAAAGACGTCCTTGTAGAGCAGCGAATCCTGAAAGTGGTTGTTCTTGGGGTTTTCAATCTTCTCATCCGGCGTGATGCCGCCGCCGCCGTAGACGGTGCGACCGGCGTCGGTCAGCTTGACCTCGCGGCTGGCAGTGTCGGCCGGAGGCGTGCCGCCGTGGCTGTAGTAGTCGTAGAGCGAGACGCCGGCGTAGTTGCGCTGGATGAGACGGCCCGAAGGCGTGTAGTAGTGATAGGTGGTCAGAGCCAGACCGGTGTTCTCGCCGAGGTTATAGACGGTCTGCACCAAGCCTTTTCCAAAGGTGGTTTCGCCCACGATGAGGGCGCGGTCGTGGTCCTGCAAGGCGCCGGAAACAATCTCCGCCGCCGAGGCCGTGCCGCGGTTGACCAGCACGACGATGGGAAAGGTCCGTCCGCCGTTGCCGTGCGTAGCCGTGTACACCTGATCGGGAAAGGCGCGTCCGCGCTGGCTGACGATGCCCTGCCCCTTGGTCAGAAGATGGTCACATACCTCGACCGCCTGGCTGAGCAGCCCGCCGGGGTTACCGCGCAGATCAAAGACCAGCCCCTTCAGGTTGCCGAAGCCGTCAACAGTCTTCCGGACATCCTCGGCCGTGTCCTCCTGGAATTGCGTCAGATGGATGTAGCCCACGCCGGGACGAATTTCATAGGCCAAATCCACGGAGGAATGGGGAATCTGATCGCGGACCAAGTCAAAGATCAGCGGCTGGGGATGGCCCTCGCGGATGATGGACGCCTCAACGTGCGTGCCTTTGGGTCCCTTCAGCGCCTTGGCCACCTGGTCGGAAGAGTTCAGGCCACCGGGAATCTTGCCGTCCACGCTGATCGGCTTGCCGTCCACGGCGGAGATAATGTCACCGGGATGAATACCGGCCTTGAACGACGGCGTCCCCTCGAAGGGATAGACAACATATATTTTGTTGTTCTGCTGCTGGATGGTCATGCCGACGCCGTAGTAGCGGCCATGCTGCTCCTCGCGCATCCGGGCGTAGGCCTTGGGGTCGTAGAAGCTGGAGTGCGGGTCCAGCACGCGCAGCATTCCGGGAATCGCGCCATCATAGATGGCCGTGTCGGCCTTATCACCGTTGATCGGCTCGGCATAGTTCTGCTCCACCAGCGCATAGACATTGGCGAAGGATTTCAGGCTGTCGCGGAGCTGGCTTTCGTCGGCCGAGGACTCGGCCCCCACCCGGCGCTGCAAAAATGTGCCCGCAACGGCGCAGACGGCAAAGAAGATGGTTACGGTAAACAAGGCGCGACGGGCGCGAGGAGTCATCAACTGAGCAAACCTCCGGATGGCGGATGCGGCAAGCGCGAATGAGCGTAATTCCAGCTTCAAGAGTTCCTGTCCACCGCAAAAGGGCGGACCGGTCCTCGATAAAAATTAACCTTGCCCGGTTGCGGCAAGGCCAGGAATACTGGAAAAATCCCGGCGGCGCCTCAGCCACCTTGGCAAGAAGTATATCACCGTTCGATTTGACGCCTGCCGGGCCATTACGGTAGCGCAAATTCCGCCATGAATCCGGCTGAATTCTCACCGAATCGCCTTTCGAATCGCTTTGCCGCTCCCCAGGCATTTACAATGGCGTCTATGCAACAGGAGGCGGTTCGTTGCCCCTGTCATGCCCTGACACCTATGACTCTTCGACTCATTCGCACTTCCGCGGCTATCGTGTTCAGCACGCTGCTGCTCGCAACTTCCACCCTGGCGCAAACGCACTCCGTGGCGCCGAACAGCCCTTATGGCGGCGAGACGGTCGCGGAGATCATCGCGCGCGTCAATGACCAGATCATTACGCGCGCGGACTACGACCGCGCCATGAATGAACTGGACGCCGAGGGGCGCCAGCACGGCGCCTCGATGCAGGCTATTTCCGAGTCCCACAAGGACCTGCTGCGCAACCTGATCGACCAGCAGCTCTGGCTTTCCAAGGGCAAGGAGCTGGGAATCACCGGCGAAACCGACTTGGTCAAGCGCCTGAACGAAATCCGCAAGCAATACAACCTGGAAACCATGGAAGACCTGGAAAAGGCCGCCAAGGAGCAGGGTGTTTCGTTTGAGGATTTCAAGGCCAACATCCGCAACTCCATCATTACCCAGCAGGTGATGCGCGACGAAGTCGGCAGAAAAGCCCAGTTCACTCCCGGCGAAGCGCAGCGCTATTTCGAGGAACACAAGCAGGACTACGCGCAGGAAGAAAGCATCACCCTGGCCGAGATTCTCATCTCCACCAGCACGCCTGCCCTGGCCACAGAGCTTCCTGGCGGCGAGCAACCGGAAGATACAGCCAAACTGGCTGCCGCCAAGACCAAGGCCGACGATCTGGAAGCCAAGCTCCGCGCCGGCGGTAACTTCGCTCAACTGGCGCGCTCTTTCAGCGATGGCCCCACGGCCGCCGAGGGCGGCGATCTGGGCCAATTCCAGCGCAACAAGCTGGCCAAGGCGCTGGAGCAAGCAACCTTCGCGCTCAAGTCAGGACAGTTCACCGAGCCGATTCGCACCAAGCAGGGCTATGTGATTCTCAAGGTCATCCAGCACACCCCAGGCGGCGTCCCGGCGTACAAGGATGTCGAGGCACAGGTCGAGGACAACTTGTACATGCTCCGGATGGAGCCGGCCATGCGCAACTATCTGACGACCATGCGCGAACAGGCTTTTATCGACATCAAGCCGGGCTATACCGACACCGGCGCCAGCCCCCGGCAGACCAAGCCGATCTACAGCGCCTATGCGCCGCCCACCCCCAAGAAGAAAAAGAAGGTCGAGCGCACACGCTTCCGCGAAAGCACGCGCACCTTCCGGCAGAAGTCGCCCCAGGCCGAGGCCGCTGTCGCCGAGCCACCCAAGAAGGGCAAAAAGGAAGAGAAGGCCGCCCTGCCCTCATTGAAGCCAGGGAAGAGGGAAAAAATCCGCTTTGGCCAAGCGCCAAGCAAGACTCTGCCCAAAGCGCCAGAGGCCCCGATCGAGGACGCTGGCGCGGTGCAGCAGACGGACAGTTCCACTCCGGAGCCAGTGAACCCCCTGGAGACCAACGCCAAGCCAACGCAGAAAACCCGCTACAGCGCGCGCGCCAAGCAGATCAAGCAGGCCAAGACCAAGGCCAAGGGAACGCAGACTGACGCATTCGCTCCCGTCGCACCTGACACCGCCGAAGTGGCGGACCGCCAGACGCAAGCCGCTCCTCTGGGTTTGGCTGGCGATACGTCCAAGAAAAAGAAAAAGGTTTCCACCACCACCGGCAATAAAACCCGCCTGGCCGGCAAGAAAAAGTCCGACGCCACTCAGCAGCCCGCAGGCGACGTGCCTCTGGGTCCAGCTCCTGCTCCGGCTCCCCAGCCGCAGCAGTAACTTCGGCTTACACAGAAGGGGCGCGGCCAAGGCCGCGCCCCTTCTTTTTCGTTTCGCCGTACAGCTCTTGGGAGAACGCAATGAAGTTGAACTACGGATCGCTGGCCTTGCTCGCAATCGTTACGCCGCTCATTGTCATGAGCTTCTGGGAGCCGCCCTGGACGATCCAGCGCATCGCCGGACTTGCGATTGCCCTTCCCTGTTTTCTGCTGCTCGCTCTGGCCCGCATTCAACTGGGCAAGGCCTTCAGCGTGCAAGCCAAAGCAAGCACGCTGGTCACCACCGGTCTCTATTCCCGCATTCGCAATCCAATTTATGTCTTTGGCAGTCTCGCGGTCGCTGGATTCATACTCTGGGCCAATATGCCATGGCTGTTACTGCTCTTTGTGTTTCTGATTCCCATCCAGATTTTTCGCGGTCGGAAAGAGTCGCAGGTGCTGGCGGAGAAATTCGGCTCGTCTTATATGGATTACAAACGGCAGACGTGGTTCTGATCCTGTTTTGGATTCATGGAATGGATTGGGCAGGGGCTTAACAGACGCTTTGTCCGTCAAGGATCCGGACTTACTCCAGGTAAGAAGCCACCACCGCCATGGCGGAGATGGCCGCTGTTTCGGCGCGCAGGATGCGCGGACCGAGCGAGGCGGCGCGCCAGCCGCTGGCGTCAAACAGCGCCTCTTCCTCTGGAGCCCATCCACCTTCGGGACCGATGGCGATCTCCAGCGTGGGCATATCCGTTTCGGCTGCGGCCAGGGCTTCGTCCAGCGCATGACGCAGCGTGGTGGTGCGCTCCTGCTCCGCCAACACGATGCGCACCGCCTCTGAAGCCGCGCGCACGCGCGCCGGCAGCGGAGTTGGATCGGAAACCAGCGGCACGTCGGAGCGCCGCGCCTGCTGCGCCGCTTCATGCACGATGCGCCGCCAGCGCTCAACGCGCGCCACGGCAGCCTCGGCCAGATGCTTTTCCGTCCGCCGCGCAATCACCGGGGCAATCGCCGCGACGCCCAGTTCAGTGGCCTTCTCGATGGCCCACTCCATGTGATCGAACTTATAGACGGCCATCACCAGCGTGAGCGGCAGCGCCGGCTCGGCCTCCAACTCGGAGATCAGGTTGAAGCGCACTTCATCCGGACCGGTCGCGGCGACCTGCGCGCGAAAAACGCGGCCACCCGCCACTACGTCAGCCTCCATGCCCGGCTGCGCCCGCAACACGCGCGACAGGTGCGCGGCCTGCGCGCCCACGATCGTGGCAGTAGCTTCATCCCAGTTCTCGGCAATCCAACGGCGGCGTGTCATGGGTTTCTCCCTGCGTCCCTTGCGCTTTCAGTCTAGAGCATTTTTCCTGATGGTGTAGAGGACTCCCACCCTGGCCGCAAAAACAAATACGCGGCGAGGGTGGGGCACCCGAACTCTATTCCTACTGATCCGGCCCGAAAGACTGGCATCGTGCTTTCCCACATCTTCCGCACAGAACGCGGAAGATATGGGGGACGGCCTGTTCTCATCCTTTTGGGCCGGATCAATAAAGGAAAAATGCTCTAATCCTTTCCCAAAAACATCGCGGGGGAACGCTTTGAAGCGTTCCCCCGCGATATTGCCTTGGTTGGAGGTGCCGCTACTTCTTCTTCGCGACCTTCTTGGCCGCCTTCTTCGCAGGTGCCTGCTTAGCTGCTTTCTTGGTTGCCATTTGCTATTCTCCCTTTCGACGATTTTTGTGTCGTCTCTGCAAAACATTATTGCAGTTGAAGAATGTATAGATTTAAGTTTCGCAAGTGTCAAGAGAAAAACAACAGAGTGGTGGAAAAACAGGCAACAATTATTCAGACACCGGTGTTGAATCCTTCTTCGGAGTTACAACACTCCCGGAATTGACGCCGGTCGGAAGCGCGCGGAAGTTGTGGCTTCCCTCGATGGCAACAGAAAAACAGCTCTGGGCCGCGCGGAAAAACAAGCGCGAACCCGGCCCTCTGTGGCAACCTAGAGCTATAGAGGAGTTTGTCCATCATGCCTATTGAGAACCCTGCCGCGACAGCAGCATCGCAAGAATTTCACGCCTGGGAGGCGGGCGGAGCAACTTCCGCCGAAGCGCTGACCACCTGGGTTGGCGCACGCATGAATGCGCACGAAGCGGCGCTGGCCGCTTTGCTTGCCGTTGAAGAACCGCGCACGCCGGAAAACTCGCTGCGGCTTTTCGACGCGGCCATCGAGCAACTCAGCCTGGCCGGTGAGCAGGCTGGCCTGCTCAATTCCGTCGCCGCCAGCATGGCCGTCCGCGATCAGGCGCAGATTGAAACGCAGCGCGTGGCGCAAGCCGCCAGCGCTCTCAGTCTGAACCGCCAGGTCTACGAAGCTCTTGTGGCCATCGATCTGGAGGGCGCCAGTCCGGCTACCAAGCACTACGTCGAGCGCACGCTGCTCGGCTACCGGCTGGCCGGCGTGGACAAGGACGAGGCCACGCGCGCCCGTCTGCAATCGCTCAACGAACAAGCCACGCGCCTTTCGCTCGAATTCAGCCGCAACATTCAGGAGGGCGCCAAAACCATTGAAGCCACTGTAGATGAACTGGACGGCCTGCCCGCCGACTATCTTCTCCACCACCCGGCTGACGCCGGGGGCCACGTCACCCTCTCAACTGACCAGCCCGACATGCAGCCAGTAATGACCTATGCCGTAAGCGCCGCGCTGCGTGAGCGCATGTTCCTGGCCTATAACACCCGCGCCTACCCGGCCAACCGGCAAATTCTTCTTGACCTGCTGGCCACACGTCAGCAGATTGCCACGACACTCGGCTTTCGCAGCTGGGCCGACCTGGCCACCGCCGATCAGCTGATGGGTTCGGCGGCCAATGTGCGCGCCTTCCTGGCCAAACTCGACGCGGCCAGCCGCGAAGGCGCCCGCCGCGAGTACAAACTGATTCTCGACTTTGCCCGCCGGCGTCAGCCCGGAACGGAAGCTATCGGCATCGCCAGCCGCAGTTACTGGTATGAACAGTTCCGCCGCGCAGCCTTTGATTTCGATTCGCAATCCGTGCGTCCCTATTTCCCTTATGCGCAGGTGGAAGCGGGCGTGCTCGGAACCGCCGCGCGCCTGTTCAAGCTGGAGTTCCGCCCCTCAACGGCTCCCGCATGGCATCCGGACGTCTCCGTCTTCGAGGTCTTCGACGGCGGCCGGAAGATAGGCCGCTTCTATCTCGACATGCACCCGCGCGAGGGCAAGGACAAGTGGTTCTCCGCCGCACCGCTGGTTACCGGCGTGCGTGGCCGCGCCCTGCCTGAGGCCGCGCTGATCTGCAACTTCCCCGGCGGCCGGGAAGGGGACCCTGGCCTTCTGCAATATAACGACGTGGTCACGTTCTTTCACGAGTTCGGCCACCTGATGCACGCCATTCTCGGCGGACATACCGAGTGGGCGGGCATCTCCGGCTTCGCCACCGAGGGCGATTTCATTGAGGTTCCCTCACAGATGCTGGAAGAGTTTTTCCGCGACGAGAAACTGCTCCAGGCCTTTGCGCGGCACTATCAAACCGGCGAAACGCTGCCTTCGGAGATCATCCGGAAGATGAAGCTCGCCGGCGCTTTTGGCCGCGCCGACTGGGTGCGCGCGCAGCTCTACTACACCACGCTCTCGCTCGACCTGCACGACCAGAACCCCGCCGGCCTCGACCTCGACAGCATTGCCCGGCGGCTCTATCAGGACATGCAGCCCTGGAGCTGGCTGGAAGGCAACCGCATGTACGCGAGCTTCGGCCACCTGACCGGCTACTCGTCCAACTACTATACCTATGTCTTCGACAAGGTCATCGCCCTGGACTTTTTCGCCCAGTTCGACCCCAAAAACTTATTGGGCGGCGAAACCGGCAGCCGCTATCGCAAAACGGTCCTCGAACAGGGCGGAAGCAAGCCGGGCCGCGAGCTGATCCGCGACTTTCTGGGCCGCGACGAGGAGTTTGCCGCCTGCGAAAAATGGCTGGACGAGGAGTTCGAAGACGGCGCTCTGACGGCGTGAAGTTATGCCGGTGGGCGGAACTTACGGCTTCTCCTGCACCTTCACAATCAGGCAGGTAAACGGATGCTCGCTGCCAACCAGCATCTGGTGCGACACGCCGGCTGGGACGTGCGCCACATCGCCTGCCCGCAGCGGCAGCCGCGTGCCGCCCTCGACCGAGGAGCCGCGCGTCTCGCCGGGCGCAATTCGCTTGGCGCTAGCCACCGTACCGCCGGTCACCAGCGTCGCGCGGCCTTCCAGCACGTAAAAGATGTCAGCGAAGTTTTCATGCACCTCAGCTTCGCCGTCGCGGTCACGATAAGAGAGCACGGCGCAATGCTGCGGGAACTCCCGCAGCGTTTCACCAGCCGAGCCGTTTCCCTGCTTCGCCAACTTGCTCAGATAGGCCGCCCGCTCGATCAGGAGTGAGGCAGACCAATGATCCACCGGGTTCCGCGGACCAGTCCGCCGAGCCGCCGTTGGAACAACTTCCTTTTCCGCCGGGAGCAGTTCCTTCAAGATTTTTGCCGAAAATGAGTCCATATCTTTTTCAGTTTACGGCCAAATGCCGGGCGGCCGCTCGACGCGGCGGCGATAGAGCAGTTTGCGAATAGATGTAGACCGAAGCCAATACGGTTGAGTGGCTTTTTCCTCAAGAAAAAGCCACATTGCACATCGCTAAAAAGTTTACGCAATTTCGCAAACTGCAATAAAACAGAGCAAACGCATCTTCCCCCACACCCGCCCCACCTCCTACAATGGAAATGGGAACTCTATACCACCGAGGAAAACTATGCCGCTCTCCGGAGAAGCAATCCGCCTGATGAACTACATTGACGATGTTGCCGTGACGCTGCGCCACGTTCTGGCCATCGTCCCCACACTTTCGCCCGAAGAGCGCGCCCGCGTTGCCGAACACATGGTGCAAGCGCGGCCCAGTGCCGACGACGTGGCCAAGGCGCTGAACGCCAGCTAGGTCTCTTGATCGCTTGATTTTGCGCCATCACTGGGTTTCCCACATCTCGATTCTGAGATGTGGGAAACCACGAACTCCATGAAACTCCTTCATCCAGTCAGAGACCAGAGTTTTTCAGAATTAGATCATTTTGGTCCAAGGGTGGAAGACAACCAGGGTCCATCTGAACCGTAAGTAGCAAAACCGAAAAAGCGCACTACTTGAAGGGCAAGGCCGTGATTGCGCCGCCATGCTGGCGCAGGTTGTTTTCGCCGCGTGGCAGCTTCAGGGGCGAACTGCCGCCGAGATCGCGCTCGTAAATCTCGCCATAGTTCCCCGTCGCTTCAATCACGCGCGCGGCCCAATCGTCCTCAAGTCCCAGACCAGCGCCAATCTCGCGCGACGCTCCGAGCAGAAAACGCGGCACGGGATCGCCGCCATTGGCCTCGGCGACGCGGGCGCGCATTGCCTGCGCATTGGCCTGCGTCACGCCGCTTTCTTCGGCCTGAACCAGCGCTTCCATCACCCAGTTCACAATCGCCGCCCACTGTGGATCATCGTCGCGAACCGCCGCCGCCAGCGGATCTTTTGAGATGCGCTCCGGCAGCAGACGAGCCGGTTTTGCCAGCCGCGGCGCGAGAGCCACCCTGGTCTCGGCCAGACGCGTGCGGTCACCGGCCAGCGCGCCGCAGTTACCGGTGGCGAAGGCCGCCTGCATCTCGCCTTCCTCCTGAAACGGGAAGGGCACAAAGTCCAGATGCTCGCGGGCAAACCAGGCGCGGACGCTCTCTTCCACCGTGGTCTCGGCGAGAAAGCATATCTTCTTTCCGCTCAACTGCCGCGCCTTGGCGGCCGGACTCGAACCGAGCACAAGGAAACCAACGCCATCCCACAGGACCGGCCGCGTGAATTGCAAATGATGCCCCACCGCATGAGAAAAGTCGTCGGTGAGCGTGGCTGCCATTTCCACCTCGCCGCCGTTGAGGCCCTTCATGGCTGTAAGGTCATCGGGATAAGCTGTGACTTTCACCTGTGCGTTTTTACCCAGCACGGCCACCGCGACCGCGCGGCAGAGGTCGGCGTCAAAAGCCGCGTGATTGCCGTGATCGTCCAGGGTTGAGTACTCGGCTTGCTCCTCGTCAATGCCGCAATGCAGCACGCCCGCAGCGCGCACGCGAGCCAGGGTCGCGGATGAGCCGGTTGCGTTCGCAAAGCCGCAGGCAGCAATCAAGAAAGCCCATATAAAGCAAGTAACCAAGGCTTGTATCTTGGCATGTCTGAATAAGTGCTTGTAGTTAAGAAAAGTTCGCATAAGTTCCTTGGATGAAAAGAACATTTCCTCGGGGACTGAAGCCCGTACCCTTCAAAACATCGGCTTGTTCAGAACTTTTCTAGGGTCTCCACCCACCCGCCGACGGGATGCCCGGCGTTGTATCGGGCCGGGGATTGAAGTCCGCTGGCACGGGATTGGGCCGCCCGCTGTCGGTGGGCGTGATTTCTAGCTGTCTGCAACCCGCGCCGCCCGCATGAGGAAATTGCGCAATCTCCGCTGGCGGAATCCGAGCGTACTCCGCGCTCAATGGGGCGCGCCTGCCCTGGAGTCGCAGCGTGTCAAAGGCCTCGCTCATATCGCCCACATCCGGCACCTTATCGTCGGCCGGGCCCAGATTCGGCTGGCCATATTTTTCCGCGCCAATCCGCCGCGCGCGTTCTTCGTCCGGCAGATCGGCCAACGGCACCAGACGGAACAGCTTATCCACAAATTTAATGATCGAGCTGTGCTCCGACGGCACATGAGAGACGCCGTGCGCCACCGCGTAGGGCGAAATCACAATCGCCGGAATGCGCGGTCCCTGCTCCAGCGGTAATCCCGCCGCGTCCTGCGAACGGATGCGCGGCCGCGCATGGTCGTAGAGGCCGTCCGACTCGTCATAAGCGATGATGATCGCGCTCTGGCTCCAATAAGGGCTGCTGGCGATGGCGTTGATCTCCTCGGCCAGCAACCCCTCGCTGATCTGCGTGTCGGAGTAGCCGGGATGATCGTCGTTGCCGTTGAAAACCTGGGCCAGCTTCGGGTTGGGGTCCTGCGGACGCCAGCCTTCGATGTTGCCGTAGCCGCCACGCACATAGAACACGCCCGAGGCCGGCAGCCGCCGCGCCGCGACATCGCTGAAAAATTCGCTCAGCCCATGCAGATGCGTGCTGGCCACGGGATTGTTGGCCACGTAGCCGAAGTATTGCGGCGCGTTGTGATGTGCAATGTAGCCTTCGTGCGAAGCCTTGCCCCGCGCATCGTTGTTCTCGTGGTCATAGCCCTGCTGATACCAGCCCCAATTAATCGCGCTCACGCCGTGCCCGGCGATCTTCTCAATGTCCTCGCGCACGTCGGGCAGATCGAAGGCGGGGTCGTAGTCCACCGCCGTCGTCTTTTTGATTTCGCTGCCCATGAAGGACAGCGGCAGCGTGGCAAAGGTCAGGTTCTTTGAGACGCCGTCAAAGGGATGCACCGCCTGCGGCTGCTTGAGACGGTTGGCCGTGTCCAGCGGCGATCCCCAGTAGGGCTGCGGGTCGCCAACCATCGGCACCGTTGCATCCTTGCCCTGGCCGCCGGCCGACGCCTGATCGGGGTGCAGCATCCACTGCGTTTCGCCGCCCTGGCCGCTGATCATGGCAATCGCGTTGGGCGTTGACGGCCCGATGATCGTATCCATGAAGTGATCAAAGAGCGTAAAGCGATCCGCGTAGCGCCAGAGGAAGGGCGCCGTGTCGCAATCCACATGAGCCATCACCAACTCGCCAAACTGCTTGCGCTCGAGCGTCGGCCGTTTCGAGGGCTTGCCATCCTTCAGCGTCACGCCCTCTTCGGTCAGCGCATACTCCGAGTTCGCCGCCACGCCATTCTCATCCAGAGCAATCTTGCGCGCAATGCCGATATGCGAGTGATTCACCGAGGCGATGTCCGACGGATAGAGCGGCACCGTCCTGCCCTTGGTATCGAGGATCGAGGCCGGAATCTTGAACGGCGTAATCGTTCCCACCGTTCCGTCGGTATTGACAATCGTCTGCGTGAATCCCGCCACTTGATTGGCGGAGTAAGGGCCTTCCGGGCCGGCGTAAAGACCGTCCGCGCCAGGATAACTACCAAAGTAAAAGTCGAAGGAACGGTTTTCCTGAAAAAGCACAAAAACGTATTTGATGCGGCTCTGTATCAGCCGCAGCTTCTCTTGCCGGGAAAGAGCCGGTTCTTTGGCTGGGTCGATGATATGCGCGCTCACCGTCGCGCTCGACTTGGGCGCAATCGTTACATCCGGCAACGCTGCCTTCCGCTGCGCCGCGCACACGCCCAGCCCCATTGCGCCAAGAACAATCAGCGCCGCGAATGCTCGTCTGGCCATCATTTTCCGCATATCACTAAAATATCCGCTCAATGTTGCAATGGCAACATTGAGCGCATCTGAAGAGCCAGTCAGAAGCGCAGCAGCGTTTCAGCATTCGCGCGCTACCAGCGTCCGACAGCAGGACTTGGGGCGCCCAGCATGGATATAACTTCAAGCTTGTGCTTTCCCAGGTCCCAAAAGCGGGACCTGGGGCACCCAATGGTGGTACAACTTCAAGCTGTCGGAGACCTAGGAACACCGCCGCTCACGAAAGAAACTCCGCAGCAACTCGGCCGATTCATCGGCCAGGATTCCCTGCTCCACGAGCATCTGGTGATTGAGCTGTGGATGGTTGATTACCGAGAGCACCGAGCCAGCCGCGCCCGCCTTGGGGTCAGCGGCGGCAAAGACCAGACGGTCCAGCCGCGCATGAATCATCGCTCCGGCGCACATGGCGCAAGGCTCCAGCGTGACATAGAGCGTGCAGCCCGGCAGCCGGTAGTTGGCCACGGCGCGGGCCGCCGCGCGCAAGGCGACCATCTCCGCGTGGGCCGTGGGGTCCACGTCGCGCAGCACGCGATTCTGCCCACGCACGATGATGGCCCCCTCGCAGACCACCACCGCGCCAATCGGCACCTCACCCGCCTCACCAGCCAGGCGGGCTTCGTCAAGCGCGGCTTGCATGGCTTGGCGGTCATCGATCATGGATTCAAAGTTAGGGCTTTCTGCCATGTAAGCATCATGCTATTCCACCCTGGCCGCAAGAACAAAAAACGCGGCGAGGGTGGGGCACCCAGGACCTGATCCGATTCCCAAAGAAGTTATTGCACGGCGGGCTGCTGCTGGCTCATACAGTGCAGCGTGCCGAGGCCCCAGACCAGGTCCACGCAGTGAATGCCTATGACTTCGCGCTCCGGAAAAAGTTCAGCCAGCGTGTTCAGCGCAATGCGGTCGTTGGGATCGTGAAAGGTGGGAACCAAGACAAGCCCGTTCGCAATATAGAAATTGGCATAACTGGCTGGAAGCCGCTGGCCATTGAAGATAACCGGCCTCGGCAAAGGTAACTCGACTAAGTCAAACGGCTTGCCGTCGAGCGAGCGAGCGGCCCGGAGCCGTTCGAGATTTTCGGCCAGTGGCGCATGGTTCGGGTCGCTCGCGTTAGGCTCGACGCAAGTTACAATCGTCCTCGGCGCAACGAAGCGCGCAATGTCATCCACATGGCCGTGCGTGTCGTCGCCCGCCACGCCGCGGCCGAGCCAGATCACTTGCTCGATGCCAAGATAGTCGCGGAAGACGCGCTCCAGTAGCTCGCGGCTGACGCCGGGATTGCGCTGCTGCACTTCACTGAGCAAGCACTCTTCGGTGGTGAGCAAAATGCCCGCGCCGTTGGTGTCAATCGAGCCGCCTTCCAGTACGCACTTCGCGCCGTTCTCGTTTTGGACGGAAGGCGCCCAGGCGGGCAAGCCAAGCAGCTCCGTCACGCGCGCCGAGAGTTGGTCGTCCAACTGCCAGTTGGAGTACTTCGCCCAGCCGTTGAAATGCCAGTTGGTGATGCCGACCTTGCCCTCGCTGTTGCGCACAAAGATCGGTCCCGAGTCGCGCGTCCAACTGCGATTGGTGGGCCATTGATGAAAGCTCACACGGTCGAGATTCGCCCCGGCCCGCCGCAAAATGCTCTGAGCGCGCCCTTCAGCCTTGGCGTCCTCAACCAGCAGATGCACCCGCTCATGCGCGGCCAGCAGGCGCACAATCTCCGCATAGAGCCACGGGATCGGCTGGAACTTGCCTGGCCAGTCCTCGGGATTGTGCGGCCAAGCCAGCCAAGTAGCCTCGTGCGGCTCCCACTCGGCGGGCATACGGTAGCCCAATACGCTCGGCGTTTTTGCGGGCGGCTCAGAAACAGGCATTTTTACTTGGGCTCTCCATTCGCCATCCGTGTGGTCAGCGGAGCAGCGACTTCATTGGTGAGTCGGACTCCCATCTCAAAAGCTCGCCGGCAATCCCGGGGAAAATATTCTCTCCGCCGGGCGGCTTTCTTCTCGACATCAAAACGGTCCTGGTCGATCTTCGAGTAATCGTTAAACTGCCAGGTGTCGAAGCAAAGCAGCGATTCCGAATGGCCGAAGACTTTCCTCAGATACTCTTCGGTGATAGCGATGTCCCTTTCGTAGCCGACTTTCTTTACCTGCTCCTCTGTTATGTTCATCGTATAAATGAAGCCCGTATGAATCTTTCTGGGAAAGAGGGACGGAGCGGGGGCGTCATCTTTCGTGTAGCGAAGAAAGGGGAAAATCAATCGCTCCATAAACGATTTCATCTCTCCGGTGACCGCCCCGAGATAGATGGGCGAACCCAGGATAAGTGCATCTGCTTCCTCAACCTCTTCCAGAACCGGTGTCAGATCATCCTTAAGGGCGCACTTCCCGTAACTTGGACCACCTTTGATTTTGCAACCAAAACAGCTCTTGCAACCCTTGAAATCCAGATCGTACAGATGGATAAGCTTTGTCTCTGCTCCATGTGAAGCCGCTCCTTCAAGAGCTTTTTCGAGCAGCGACGCCGTATTCCATTTTTTCCGTGGACTTCCGTTAAACGCAATCACTTTCATCGATTTCTCCACCCCTGGGTATGTACCGAATCAAGATAGCGCTTGGTGATGCCGCCGTAGGCGTCGATGCGGCGGTCGCGCAGAAAAGGCCAGTTGCGGCGCGTCTCTTCGATCAGCCCCAGGTCTATCTCACCAATCAGGATTTCCTCGGCGTCCTGCGAGGCCTGGGCGATGACGCGGCCAAAGGGATCGGTCAGGAAGCTGCCGCCCCAGAACTCGATGCCCGGCCCGCTGACGCGATTGCCCGCGACGTCCCCATGCTCCAGCCCCACACGATTCACGCCAGCCACATAGACGCCGTTGGCGATGGCGTGGGAGCGCTGGATGGTCTGCCACGCCTCATATTGCGCCTTGCCGAACTCCGCCTTCTCCGCCGGATGCCAGCCAATCGCCGTCGGATAAAACAGCGTTTCCGCGCCTTGCAGCGCCGTCAGCCGCGCGCCCTCCGGATACCATTGATCCCAGCAAACCAGCGCGCCCACGCGGCCAAAAGCAGTGTCCACGGCCTGAAATCCCAAGTCGCCCGGCGTAAAGTAATACTTTTCGTAGAAGAGCGGGTCGTCCGGAATGTGCATCTTGCGATAGACGCCGGCAATAGCTCCATCGGCGTCGAGCGTGACCGCCGTGTTGTGATAAAGCCCCGGCGCGCGGCGCTCAAAGAGCGAGGCGATAATAATTATGTGCAGCTCGCGGGCCAGCACAGCCAGCCGCTCGGTCGATGGCCCCGGAATCGGCTCGGCCAGATCGAAAAGACGCAGGTCTTCGCGCTGACAAAAATACTGGGTGCGGAAAAGCTCCGGCAAGCAGACGATGTTGGCGCCCTGCCGCGCCGCCTCACGGATGTGACGCGCCGCAGCGGCGAAGTTCGCCTCCGGCTCCGAACACATGCGCATTTGCACAAGCCCCACGTTGTATTTGCGCGCCTTCGCCATGGCTGGATGCTCGATTCTCCTCAGATAACACAACAAGGCCAACCCTGCCCCGAGCAGGATTGGCCTCAATCATTTCCGCCGGACGCCCTGGAGCTACTCTCCCAGGATCATGACGGCGGCGGCAATCGTGGTGGTCCATTTTTCGTTCTTGTCGCCCACGGCCGACTGTGTCACGTTGCTGGTGCGAACGATCTTGTTGGAGATGCGATAAATCTCCTTTTTTTCATCCCAGCTTTTGTCCGGATCGAAGTCCACATCGAGGGTGGTGGCCAGCATCTCAGCGGCCAGTTCCTCGGCGTACTCGCCCGCCTGTTCCTCGGTTTCGCCGAAGCAGTGATGCTCGCTCAGGTAGCCGTAAGCGCTCTTGTTCGCCGGCAGCGCCACGCCGATGCTCGAAGCCAGCAGCCGGTGCGGCTCACGCGTCGAGTTCTCCGCGATCACGGCAAAAACCACCTCACCGGGATTCAGGTAGGTGAGGCCTTGCTTGCGCGTAATCAACTTGCAGTTAGGCGGGAAGATGGACGAGACCCGCACCAGATTTTGCGAGGCAATCCCCGCATCCCGAAGCGCCAGTTCAAAGGAGGTCAAACGCTCCTTGTGCTTGCCCACGCCCTTGGTGAAAAACAGCTTCTTCGGGACCATGCTTTTTCCCAATTCCTATGTATCCTCCGTGTGCTAAATGATCGGCAATTGAATAGAACGTACCCGGTTGAGTTTATCTCATTTGGATAGGTTAAAACAGGGTACAAACGGTTTTTATTCAACTCAGAGGGAAGCGGTCTTATCCCTCCCTTGCGCCCCCTGGCCCAAAACAGAGGCATCTTCCTCTAACATAGGAGAAGCGAGGTCTTCTAAAACCATGCAAACAAGCTACAACGGGCTGAAATTGCCGCAAGACGGCCAGCCGATCCAGTACACGGCCGGGCAGTTCATCGTACCCAACCATCCCATTCTTCCTTTCATCGAAGGCGACGGCACGGGGCGCGACATCTGGCGGGCCGCGCAGCGGGTCTTCGACGCCGCGGTCGAGAAGGCCTATGGCGGCCAGCGCTCGATTCGCTGGTTTGAGATTTTCGCCGGAGAAAAGGCCTTCCGCAAGTTCAACACCTGGCTGCCGGAGGACTCCGTGGCCGCCGCGCGCGACCTGCGCGTCTCCATCAAGGGACCGCTCACCACGCCCATCGGCGGCGGCATCCGCTCACTGAACGTGGCTCTGCGCCAGTTGCTCGACCTCTACGCCTGCGTGCGCCCGGTCAAGTATTACCAGGGCGTGCCCAGCCCGGTGAAGCATCCGGAGCGGGTGGATATTGTCATCTACCGCGAAAACACCGAGGACGTGTACGCGGGTATCGAGTTCAAAGAGGGTTCCGCCGAGGCAGCGCGCCTGATTGACTTTCTGAACAACGATCTCTTGTCCAAAACCAAGAAGAAAGTGCGCGCCGACTCCGGCGTGGGCATCAAGCCGATCTCCATCTTCGGCAGCAAGCGGCTGGTCCGCGCCGCCATCAAATTCGCGCTGGAAACCGGCCGCAAGACCGTTACCCTGGTTCACAAGGGCAATATCCAGAAGTTCACCGAGGGCGCCTTCCGCGAGTGGGGCTACGAGGTGGCGACCGAGGAGTTTCGCGCCCAGACCGTTACCGAGCGCGAGAGCTGGATTCTGCGCAATCAGGACGAAAACCCCAGTCTGACCGTCGAGGAAAACGCCGCGCTGATCCAGCCCGGCCTGGAGTTTGGCTCGCCCGCCTTCCGCGATTCCGTTTACGCCGAGGTCCGGCGCGTTCTCGGCTCCATCGGCCAAAGCCACGGCAACGGCGCGTGGAAGCGCAAACTGCTCATCAACGACCGCATCGCCGACTCCATCTTCCAGCAGATCATCATCCGCCCGGAGGACTACAGCGTGCTGGCCACGACCAACCTGAACGGCGACTACATCTCCGACGCCGCGGCGGCACAGGTCGGCGGCCTCGGCATCGCGCCCGGAGCCAACATCGGCGACGGCTACGCCATCTTCGAGGCCACGCACGGCACCGCGCCCAAGTACGCCGACAAGGACATGATCAATCCCGGCTCGGTGATTCTATCGGGCGTCATGCTGCTGGATTTCATCGGCTGGAAGGAAGCGGCCAAACTGATCGAGGCGGCACTGGAAAAGACAATCGTGCAGAAGTTTGTCACCTACGATTTTGCGCGCCAAACCGCCGGCGCCACCAAGGTCGGCACCAGCGAGTTTGCCAACCGCATCATCGGAAACCTGTAGACAGTGGTCAGTAGAGCAAAACCCGAGTAGGCAGATATTCTCTTGATGGATGCATTTAGGGAACCTCTGAATAAGTTGATGTTTTGAAGGGTACGGGCTTTAGCCCGTACATAAAATCCGCAAAATCAGCGAGGCTTTAGCCCCCGAGGGAATGCGGATTTTGAAAAGGCCACTTGTTCAGAGGTTCCTTAGCAGTAGAGGCCGTGGGCGCGAATGTATTCCGCAACAGAAGCGGGAAGCAGCGCTCTTGCCGGCTCGAAACTACCGGCTCCCACGCGCGTCTGCTCCCGGATTTCCGACGCGCTGATCGCGATTTCCAGGCCCGGCAGCAAATAGAAAGGCGCTCGCTCGCTCGCCGGATTGCGCAGCCAATAGCAGCGCAGCTCAACTTCTGACTTGATTTCCCGCAGCTCCGGCGCGGCCTCAATCGCCAACCCGGCGGGCAGCGCGGCCTTCAAGCCGTCCAGCCGCTGGCCCGGACGAGAGGCGACAATCAACGGCGCGGCAAAAGGAATTTCGGCGGCGCGGTGCCAGCGCTTGAGTCCGGCAAACGAGTCGGCGCCCATCAGGCAAAACAGCGTTCCCGGCAGCTCCGCGCGCAGCCGGAGCAGCGTTTCCAGCGTGTAGTTGGGCGCGCCCGAGGGCCGTGGCGCGTCGGCCATGGAGACGGAAAAGCCCGGCTCCGAAGCAATTGCCAGCCGGGTCATCGCCAACCGGTCAGCGAACGCGGCGGTCGAGCCGCACGGCTTAAGCGGCTGCGCGCCCACCGGCGCAAACAGCACGCTATCCAGCGCGAGCGCCTTCCGGGCAGCCCGCGCCACGGCCAGATGCCCCAGGTGCGGCGGGTCAAAACTGCCGCCGAAAAAGGCTACGCGAGGAACTCCGCTGCGCTGCTGGTCCATGCGTATATGGTAGCGTGCGCGGGCTTTCTGCTAGCATCGAAATCATTATGAAGCGTTACCTGATTCCTGTTCTGATTTCCGTGCTTGCCCTGGCTGGCGTCGTCGTTTCCGTACTGGCCTTGCGAGTGCATTACACCACCGGCGTCCAGATCTGTTCGATCAACGAAAAGTGGGACTGCGGCATCGTAAACCACAGCCCTTTCGCCGAAATCTTCGGCATTCCCGTGGCAACCCTCGGCATCGTTGGCTATTTGGCGCTGGCCGGTCTGGCGCTGGCTGGGCAGCGGGCGCTGCTGTTTCTGGCCAATCTGATTGGAATTGGCTTTGCCCTGTATCTCACCTTCATCGAGGAGTTCGTCTTGCAGGTCTGGTGTCTCTATTGCGTCATTTCGCAAGGGATTATCGGGCTGCTGCTGCTGCTCAGCTTCGGCTGGCTGGCGGCGGAGTATATCGGCCTGAAGTGGGGAGCAAAGGCGCGGGCCTGACGGCGGGGCTTCAACCGCCGTTGATCCTGCCGTGCCTCCACGCTGCTAAACTTGAATTAGACCAATGCTGAAGCAGCAATATGCACGCTGGATGTACGAGTGGGAGACGCGGCTGACGACGCGCGATGAGAATCGCGTGGTGCGCCCGCTGGAGTGGGGCTTTGAGTGGCTTGAGCCGTTTCTGCGCGAAAATGGCTTTGAGGCGGAGTTGCCCGACCCGGAAGTTGCGGCCGATCCGGCGCTGGCCGAGGCCGCCATGGTCCGCATCAACCAGTTCCTCATCCGCCACAGCGACAAATTCTTCGGCTACAAGCGGCCCACCGATTTCCGGCTGGAAGAGCGCTACCCGCAGCTCTATCCCACCAACGTGCGCCCGGAGACGCTGGCCCAGGACGCCGCGCTCAAGCGGCAAGCCGCCGAGGGCAAGCTGCCCAAGGCGCAGTTTTTGCGCTTTACCTCGCCGGAGCGGACGCCCTACCCGGAAAACAATGTGGTGAATGCGCGCTGGTATCCGGCGCCCTCGTCCAGAGACCCCAACCGGCCCAAGCAGGCCATCATCGTAATTCCGCAGTGGAATGCCGACGGCTTCAGCCACAACGCGCTCTGCGACATCTTCAACAAGATGGGCATTTCGGCCTTGCGGCTTTCCCAGCCCTACCACGACATTCGCCGCCCCGCCGAACTGGAGCGCTCCGACTACGCCGTCAGCGCCAATATCGGACGTACGATTTCTGCCTGCCGCCAGGCGGTCGTGGACATTCGCTGCTGCCTGGACTGGCTGGAGGAGCAGGGTTACGAGCACTTTGGCGTACAGGGAACCAGCCTGGGCTCCTGCTATGCCTTCATGGCAAGCGCGCATGATCCACGCTTGCGCGTGAATGCCTTCAACCACGCATCGACATCGTTTGGCGACGTGGTCTGGGCCGGCCAAAGCACCCGCCACATCCGGCAGGGACTGTTCGAGGCCGGCCTCACGCAGGAGCGTATCCGGGCCTTGTGGGCAGCCGTCAGCCCGTGCAATTACTACGAAAAGATCGTCAGCCCGGAAGCCGCGGGCGCGCTCAAAAGGGTGCTGGTCGTCTACGCTCGCTACGATCTGACCTTCCCTTTTGAGTATTCATTGCAGGTGCTGGAGGCCTTCAAGCGCATCGGCCTCAACTTTGAGCCGCGCATGTTGCCCTGCGGCCACTACACCACGGGCGAATCGCCCTACCAATACATCGATGCTTGGTATATGGGTTCGTTCATCTACCGCGCCTTCAAGGCCCTGCGCAAAGAGAAGGCCACTGGCCTGAGCACCGCCCTCGACTCCGCCGAAGATTTGGCCGAGGCGGAAGAGCAAGCCTCCTCGCGATAAAGCTCCTGCATTCTTACCGCACGGCATTTCTAAATTTTTCTATGATGCTCTCCACCATAAATACTGTCAGGGTGCCCCATCCATTTCCGCGCTTTTTGCGGAAATGGATGGGAAACAATGTCACTGTTTTCTTGCCGGATCAATAGGGCCGCCGCGGCTCTTTGGCCGGGTTGGCTTGCTCGTTCTGATTCCGGGATAAACCGGCGCTGGAATTGCGGCGCGGCGCCTTGTGGCTGATCACCCGATGGCAGATGCGCCAGGGGAAGCTATGCAGCAAGTAGCTCTGCTCGGCCTTGAGAGTGGCATAAGAGCGCGCCACATAGCGGTCGAACTCCGGGGGCCAACCGATGGTGGAGCGACGCTCGGAGTAGTCTTCACCGGACCACTTGGCCAAAACCGCCTTGTAGCCCGAAACATGAGTGACAAAATCGAGCAGGCACTGGGGCATCTGCTCCTCAACGATCAGCGCCGCCTTCTCGATAATGATCTTCTCGCGAATGTCGTTGAGAGGCATGAAAATGGTGGTCATCCACAGCATCCACTCCTTCATTTCATCGTCGCGAATTGGAAAGCTCTGTGTCTTGCCCTGCTTCTGGAGCAGCGAGCGGTAGGCAATATTGCCCGCCTGGGAGGCAACGTAAAGCGGGCCGTAAAACTCGTTCAGACGCCGGTTGACCAGCTCCAGCTTATCCCTGCGGCGGGCCAGCACCTGTGCGCTCATCAACGTGGCCAGATAGCTAACCACAGCAAGGATGATGGTCAGTCCCGCAGCGCTTTGCACCAGATTCGAAGTAAAAATCGACGAAAAATCCATTCATAGACCCTGGCAGCGAGTATACCGCGGCAGCGAGGCGGCGCCTGTGCCGGAAGAAAGCGTGGTTGCCCTTGGTTCCGATTCGGGAGCAAGCTTCCCTGAGCAGGACCTTGCTCGTCAGCTTGCTCCCAGGTAGATGAAGCGCGCCAAAAACAGAACCGCCAGCACGTAAAGCAGCCAATCCTGCCGGCGGAGTTTGCCGGTAACCAGGTGCAGCGCGGCCCAACTGATGACGCCGAAGCCCAGCCCGTTGGCGATTGAGTAGGTGAACGGGATCAGCACCAGGGTGAGAAACGCGGGAACCGCAATCAGCGGATCGCGCCAGTGAATTTCGCTGATGGTGGAGAGCATCATGGAGCCCACCAGGATGAGCGCCGGGGCGGTGGCGGCCGGGGGCACGATGCCGACAAACGGAGCCGCGCCGATGGCGCCCAGAAACAGCAGGCCGGTGACGATGGCGGTTACACCCGAGCGGCCTCCGGCGGCCACGCCCGCCGTGGACTCGACATAGCTGGTCACGGTCGAGGTTCCGACGAAGGAGCCGAAGACGGTGGACGTGGCGTCGGCGAAAAGAATGCGGCTGAGGCGAGGAATTGAGTTGTCGGGCTGGATCAGCCCGGCGCGCTTGCTGACGGCGACCAGAGTGCCGAGGTTGTCGAACAGATCCACAAAGAAGAAGACGAAGACGATCTCCAGCAGACCCTTGTTGAGAGCGCCGCGAATGTCGAGCTGAAAGGCGGTTTGGGCCAAGCTGGAAAAGCCGCCCGTGGCGGGCGTCCAGTGCGTCAGCCCCAGCGCCCAGGCGACGGCGGTGATCGAGAGCACGCCAATCAACAGGGCCGCGCGCACCTTCCGGACCAGCAGCGCCACCATCAGGATGAGTCCCACGAGAGCCAGCGCCGTGGTGGGATTGCGGACGTTGCCCAGGCTGACCAGAGTGTTGGGGTCGGCAACCACCAGGCCGGCGTTGCGAAAGCCGATGAAGGCGATGAAGAGGCCGATGCCGCTGGCCACGGCGGCGTAAAGCTCGTGCGGAATGGCGCGCAGGATCATCTGCCGCAGCCCAACGGCGGTAATGGCGAGAAAGATGACGCCGGAGAGGAAGACCGCGCCCAGGGCCGTCTGCCAGGGAATGTGCATCTTGATGCAAACAACGTAAGCAAAGTAAGCGTTCAGGCCCATGCCGGGAGCCAGCGCGATAGGATAGCGCGCCACCACGCCCATCAGAATCGAACCGAAGGCCGCCGCCAGGCAGGTGGCCGCCGTTACAGCCGCCAGCGGCATTCCGGTCGCGGCCAGAATGGCCGGGTTGACCAGCACGATGTAGGCCATAGTCAGGAAGGTCGTGACGCCGGCCAGAATTTCCGTGCGCCAGTTGGTTCCCAGACGCGTGAATTCAAAGTAGTTTTCGAGTCGCTTGAGCATAGGCCGGTACTCTCAATCAGTCCCAAGCGCTCATCAAGTGCAGGGCCACAAGCGGAGAGGAGCTGTTTCAATAATTCTAAGGGAAGGAACCTTGAGGGCAGGAAAAACACATCTAAATTCCAATTTTTGCGGGTGCCCCACCCTCGCCGCGTATTTGTTTTTGCGGCTAGGGTGGGATTCCTCTACACCATCAGGAGAAATGCGCTCAATTCCAATTTTGTCAATTCAACTTTGTCTTTGTCGCGGAAGTGTTTGAGGCGCCTTCAGGCGCGGGCCGGCACAAGGCCCGAGGCTAAAGCCCCTCGCTTTGTGCCTGCCTTTCAGTGGCCTGAAGGCCACTGCTCCCTCCGATGCGTCAGGGCGCGACTTCAGTCGCGCCCTGACGCTCTTTTGCAGGCTTTGCCGGTGAATCTAGTTCACTGTCACCGTGAAATTGGCGGTTTTTGTTGTGGCGGACGCGTCGTTGCCGGTTCCCGTCACCGTGAAAGTGTATGTGCCGCGCGTCGTTCCCTTTGTGCCCGTATTGTTATTCGAAGAGGACGAACCGCCGCCGCAGGCGCTCAGGCTGCCCAGCGCCGCCAGCAGCACCAGCACGCCCAGCATCGAACGCCAGCCGCGCCGCCGCGCCGGAATCCCCAGAAAGACCACGAAGGCCAGCAACGCGCCGCCCGCAGCTCCGAAGATTCCACGGCTCTTGCCCGGCAGCTTTGGAGCCGCCAGAGCGCTGGTGGTGGCCGCCGTGGTCGTAATCGTCGCGGTTGCCTGCTCGCTCGTCGTGCTGGAACTCAGCGCGACCGTCGTTGTAGAGCTTGAGCCGAACAAGCAACTCGGCAGATACGTTGCTCCGGCAGGATAGTTCGTCAGCGCGCAACTGAGCGTCACGGTTCCCTCATAGCCGCCCGCCGGGGTCACTGCAATCGTTGAAGTTGTGCTTCCTCCGGCTGCAATGGAAGCGCTCGGCGACGTTGCGGAGAGAGTAAACGCGGACGCGGTCACCGTCACGGAAGCTGTTCCCGTGTTTTGGGAATAGTCGGCGTCTCCGCTGTAAGTCGCGGTCAGCGCCACGGTTTCCGCCGAGGTGAAGGTGTTGGCAGGAACGGTAAAGGTGTAACTGCCATTGACAAGCGTTTCCGCCGGGGAGGTATAACCGCCGCCAGAGAGCGTTACCGAGCCGCTCGGATACGTCTCCTGGCTGCTCGATCCGGTCACCGCGACCTTCACGCTCAGGCTCTGGTTGGAATCCAGCGTGCTTGAAGCCGGCGTCACCGTCACGGTAGGCGTCGAAAGAGCGAAGTAAGTCACCGCCACGCTGGCCGAGCCGGTATAACCCGAAGCGTAGACCGAGTCGCCGCTATAGGTTGCGGTCAGCGTCACGTTTTCCGTCGAGGTGAAGGTGCTGGCGGGAATGGTAAAGGTGTAGCTGCCGCTCGTGAGTGTCCCGGTTGACGTATAGCCGCCCCCGGCAAGCGTTACTGTGCCGCTGGGCGTTGCGCCGGAGCCGGTCACCGCAACCGTAACGGTCATGGCGGTATTGGAATAGATGCTGGTTGCCGAGGGCGTTACCTTCACCGAGGGAACCAGACCGTTCACCTGTATGCTGGCCTTGCTGGTCGTCGCGGCATAGGTGGAATCGCCGCTATAAGTCACGGTCAGCGTGTCGGCGCCGGTCGTCAGGCTTCCGGCCGGAACGGTGAAGGTGTAACTGCCGCTCACGAGCGTCTCCGCCGAGGAGGTGTAGCCGCCGCCGGAGAGTGTTACCGTCCCGGTTGGCGTTGTTTCCGCGCTGCTGGAGCCGGTCACTGTAACCGGCACGGAAAGGCTCTCGGTGGTTGTCACCGGATTGGGCGAGGGAGAAGTGATGGTCACGGTCGCCGTCGCGCTGCCGCCTGCGGCTCCCCAGTAAGTCACCAGCGCCGTTGCATCCACGCTGCCGAGGCCGGTCGCTAGGTCATAGCCGGTAGTGGTGTCGTAACCGCTTTCGAAGTAATATCCCGCCGAGTTCAGCTTGCAGTTCGTGGTGCCGCTGGTGCAGGGGACAGAGATATTGCCGACCGTCACATCGTGAAAAATGGCGCTCGAGTGGCTGCCGTTGTAAAGCTCATACAGCGTTTGGGCCGCTTGGCCCAGCCGGTCGCCGGTTTTCTGCTCGACCAGCGCCAGAATGCCGGCGAAGGCCGGTGTTGAGGCCGAGGTTCCACCCACGCCGCCAAAAGGAAAGGAGCCGTCGGAATACTTGGTGCACCCTTGATAGGTGGTTCCTTTAGAGGTCCATGGATAGCAGACCAGCCAGGTTGCTCCATCCCACCCATTTGCCGCCAGCAGCGAAATGTCGGGGATGTCGCGCGCGCCGTCGGAGGGAACGCCCGTTCCGGCTTGCCACGAGGGCTTGCTGTAGCCGGAGGTACAATTGCCAACATTCGTGTTTGAACCTGAATAGGTGGTGGTGTTGGTCGAGCAATTGCTCTTGCCGCCCGAACCAGCGACGATATTGGCGTAGCTGGAATAATTGCTGTACGCCGTCCAAGGAACATTGGCGCTGATGGTGGTATCGCTATAGGTCGAGTTGTTCCAAGTGGACTCGGGAATGTAGCTCTTGGCTGTCCGATAGTAAGTGGAAGAGCTGCCCGCCGTGCTGCTGGTTGAGGTAGCCTCGGTTACATAGTTGCTGAAGTTGTCGAGCAGCGCGTAGTAATCCGTGCCGCCCACGGCAATGTTGTAGGGCGTCGAAGCGAAGCCGCTCACCGCTAATCCGCCGCTTGCTTCGGTCACGTTGTTGCCGTTGCTGTCGGTCGTGTAATCGCAGCCGGCTGAGCCACTGTCGCCCGTCGAAACCGTCACCGCGATGCCCAGCCCCGCGGCTTCCTCCCACCAACTGTTGATCTGCTGGTTGTCGCTGGTGCTCATATCCTGTTCGCACCCGCCGAAGCTTAGACTGAGGATGTCCACGGTGTTGTCACTGAGCGCCCGATCGATGGCCGAGTAAAGATCGCTGGAGGTATAAAAATGGATGGTCGCGCCAGGAGCTATGCCGCCGGAAATTTCCGTGTCCAGGTAAGCCTCGGTATCGTAGTCGCTCACTGTGCCGACTCCATCGACATTGGTAACCGTGGGCGCCGTGGTGTCGCCTCCTAAAAACAGCGAGCGATAGGCGGTCACATACTTCGTTTTAATGGCGGAAGCGCCGGCGATTCCAATGGTTACGCCCGCGCCGGTATAGCTGGTCGAGGAGCTGTTGTTGAGATTGAAGGAGTTGGGCGTGTTGTAGATGGTGGCCGCGTCGGCCGGCACCACGTAAAGAGTCTGGTACCCGTAAGAATCTTCATAGGTAAATTCCGGCCGCACCTTTGCCGTGGAGTCTGTAACCGGCTGCAACCGTCCCGTTCCCGGATCAAACTTTCCTATTTTTCCGGGCACGTACTGCGGTCGGGGCTGGATGGTGTTTAGGCGCGCAACGCCCTTCACCACAGTGGTCAGCGCCGTGGGAATCCTGGGGTCCGTCGTGTTCGAGTAGAATTGCCTGCCGTTGGCCTGGAAGGAGTGTATTGAGGTATGAAAGGCCCCTTCCACCTGGCTGATCGTTCCTGAAAAGGAGATATTCGTGGATCCGGCCGAAACCGCCTCCAGCTTCAGCCCGTGCGACTCCAGCCAAGCGACCACGGCCGCCACATCCGAGTCCGCCGGGCCGTAGAGCTTGCCGAATTGCGTCGGCGTGAGCCATTTGTGGTAGTTGGGCGAGGACTTATCCTGCAACGCGGCCAGATAGGCGTCCAGCGCCGCCTGCTGCTCGCTGGAGCGCGCGAGCACCAGACGCATGTTGGTCAGTTGCGTCGAAGAGTCAGCCTCGCCCTGGTCGTACTCGGCCCGCGCCAGACGCGGCACATTGCCCTTCAGCGCCGTAAGCCTTGTATCGTCGATGTTGGCGGTAATCCGCGGAGTTGCAAAACTCTGTGCCATCGATGCTGAACCGCAAAGCAGAGCCGCCGAGCAGAAGATCGCTCCGGCAAATACACCAGCAGAGAACGCACTTACAGAACGCATCATGGTATTTATGGATCCTTCCTTCGGAGATCCTCCCCGAACAAGCAAAAAACTCGCCAGCACGCGGCCAGCCCAGAAAAAAACGGTCCACAAACCGCGTCGCTGCCGCCTTCATCATAAATTGGTAAATTCACATAAATGCGTGCATTCAATCGCTCCGCTCAAAAAACGGAGAAAAAAGCCTGGATCAGAAAGGTTTTCGCGCACGATTCCCATTTCTGCATCTCGAACCCAACCGTAACACGAAACTTGATCTCTGAAGAAAGCCAGCACTCTTGTTCCCGGGCACTTGCTCACCGGGCCGTGGAGTCAGTCTTTATAGGTAGACGGAAAAGCGCCAGATTAAGTTGATTGGCTAACAGCAGAAAGAGGGAAAAAGCCGGTCTGTTGAGCAACTTGCAAAATTACCTTCAGGCGATTGAATGTGTCAGGGCACGACTTTAGTCGTGCCGCAAATGACTCATTCAGACTTTCCGGCTTGAGCCACTGCGGAATGGCAAATAGATGAAAACAAAGAAACGCAGGGGCTAAAGCCCAACATTTTTTTGATCATCTCCTGGCACAACTGAAGTCGTGCCCTGACACTTCTTGCAATCTCCAATGGAATTTTGCAAGTGACTCTATTTTCACCGCTTTTGCGCGCGCTGCACGGCATGTACACCGTGGACGCGGCGCAGGCCAAGGACTATGTGGTTGAGCTGGCGCATGTCTTCGACTTCGGCGATCAGCTCGACTACGGCCCCGCCGTTCTCGTCGTGACGAATATCAACGCCGTTGATGTTGGAGTTGTCGTCGGAGAGAACGGCGATCAACTCCTTCAAGATGCCGGCGTGGTCGTCGCAGAAAACGGTGATTTTGACCGGATAGCGCTGCGGCTTAGCGGCGGTCTTGTCCAGACTGGACCACTCGACGGCGATGCGGCGGTCGCTTTCGTAAAGCAGGTTCTCGACATTGGGACAGGTGCGCGCATGAACGGCCACGCCCTTGCCGCGGGTGACGTAACCGACAATCTCCTCTCCGCGAATGGGGTTGCAACAGCGCGCGCGATATACCAGCAGGTCGTTCTGCCCCTCCACCTGAAGCGATTCGGAGCCGGTGTGGCGCTGCTTGCGCTCCGCGTCCGCCACGGTCGGCGCGGCGGTGCCGGGCTTGATCTCCGGCAAGGACTCGGCCTCCGGCTGGTTGGCGCTGCCGGGCGCCAAGCGATTCAGCACTTGACGGGCGGAGTGC
>Ga0224525_1000089_pt1 | contig 48089 bp, 45 predicted proteins | sample CFST100metaG_FD_179874 | JGI IMG/M metagenome (GOLD analysis project Ga0224525, IMG submission 179874) | Peat soil microbial communities from Stordalen Mire, Sweden - C.F.S.T100 | ecosystem: Environmental > Terrestrial > Soil > Wetlands > Peat | place: Sweden: Norrbotten County, Stordalen Mire...
TCGTTGGGGTGGAAGAAAAAGCCACCTTGCACACTGTCGCAGCGTCAGCATGTGAATCGAAAACGCTCTAGGAAACCTCTGAATAAGTTGATGTTTTGAAGGGTACGGGCTTTAGCCCGTACATAGAGCATTTTCACAGTTAGTGTGATGTCATGGGTGCCCCACCCTCGCCACGTTTTTGTTCTTGTGGCTAGGGTGGGATAGCACGATCCCTGCATTACAGAAACTGTGAAAATGCTCTAAAACCCGCAAAATCAGCGGGGTTTTAACCCTCGAGGGAATGCGGATTTTGAAAAGCCCACTTGTTCAGAGCTTCCCTAGGGACTTTGCGCCGCAAGGAATCATCAAGAAATAATCTCCACGGGCTGCGTTTTTCGTGCATTCGCGGTTTGACCTCATTTCGATGGACCGGTATACTCAAACTTGCAGCAAGCGGGAGTAGCTCAGTGGTAGAGCATTGCCTTGCCAAGGCAAGGGTCGCGAGTTCAAGTCTCGTCTCCCGCTCCATTCCGTCCTCCGGCGTAAGCTGGATTGGCTACGGCGGCGTGGAACGATCCGCACTCAAGGACAGCCCTGCCAAGGCGCGGTACCCAAGTGGTAAGGGAGAGGTCTGCAAAACCTTTATGCGCCGGTTCGATCCCGGCCCGCGCCTCCAATACTTTCAACAACTTACGAACAAACTCATCCAAGACAAATTGTGTCACTGTGGGGACTTTTGTGGGGACTACTTGCACTTTGCTCCCCTTTGGCTCTTATTGTGTCATGGCAGATTGCCTCTCAAAAGCGGCGATCTGCTGCTCTGCATTGAATCTCTCTAGCTGCTCCATGGCTTGCGTCTGGTGCTCTTGGGTGGGGTGGGCATAGCGAAGGACCATCTGGATTCTGGAGTGTCCCAGCATGGCCGCCAGCGTCACAAGGTCAATGCCGGACATCGCTGCGCGCGTGGCCCATGTGTGGCGGAGGTCATAAAGCCGCATTGGGGCAATTCCGCTCTCCTTCACCGCACGGTCATGGGCATTGTTCACCTTGGGGATGGGCCGCGTCGGGTCTGATTCGCAAGGGAAGACATAAGGCGTCTCCAAGCCGGTCATGCGACGCTGCAAGACCTCCATTGCACCAGACGTGAGTTTCAGAAGCCGTCGCGCCGCCGCCGTCTTGCCGTAAGGGACTTGGATTACACCCCGGACCAAATCCACGTTCTCAGGCCGAATCGTGTATACCTCTTCCGGGCGCATCCCGGTTTCAAGAATCAATCTGGCAATATCCCTCAGAACAGGAGAGGCCTTGGCGAAGTATTCTCTCTCTTCGATGGGGGAGAGAACCCGCGTTTGTTGATTGTTCTCTGCCAAGAATTTCACCCGGCTAACTGGATTTCTTATCAGCACATCGGCCTTGATTGCGAAGTTGAAAACCGCTTTCAGGCAAGCCAATTCCCGATTTACTGTTGCCGGGTGAATCCGTTTCTTTGTCTTGACGCGCGCCCCGTTGTTCTTTCCCCGCACGGTTTTGAACTCGCCAGCGCGCACAACCTTGAATCGCTCAACTTCTTCCGGGGTGATCTTGTCTAGCGGCGTATCGCCAAAGAAACTCAGTAATGCGGTACTGCTGGTCTTGTACCGAACATGGGTGCGAGGATGTGCCGCGTGCTCCTCCTCTGACCATTTCAGAAAGTCGCTCATGCTGGTGCGGAACCCTGGAATAGCCTTGCGCTCCGTTATGCCCACGTCCCCTTTGGCAAGAGCAGTCTTGAAGGCCGCTTCAATCTCCCGCGCTGCTCTCTGGTTCTTGACGTTGGCGCTTTTCCGATACCGACGCCCGTCATGCCAGAACTCGAACCAATACACACCGCCACGCTTGAAAATGGCCATAGGCTTACTCCCTTCCTTTTTTGGTGCTGCTGTTTGTCTTCTGTGGTTTTGCTTTGTCCCTTGCCGCCTTCGCCGCTGCGCGTCTCCGCCGCATGGATGCTTTGTGGGCGCAGTCCTGAGAACAATACTCTCTCGCGTGGTTGGAGGTGATCTCGAACATGCGATTGCAATCGTCCAATTGGCAGAGGCCAAAATTCACCCCGTTGAGCCTGTCCAGATACGCTGTTGCGAGGATGGCTTCGAGCGTGGAATGGACATCTATCCGAGCCACCAGTTTTTGCCGGGAACCCGGCTTTGGTGACTCGCCTTCAGACATGATTACTATGCCGTCTGGATAACCGTGAAGCCAAAGCATCTCTGTCACTGACAGTTCGCCCATAATCGGCCTGAGCCGTTCCGGTACGTCGAACTCCGTTCCCACATTTTTGCCGTCCCTAAATACGGGCTTGTCTGGGAGCGGTCCCTCTTGCATGAGAATCCGAATCAACTCTTGCCACCGCTGAAAGTCACTCCAGCACAGTGATTCATGACGGGTGGGGAAAGCCTCGTCTTGGGTGCGAAAGTACCCCGTCGCGCTCAGGAAGTCCAGTCCCTCTCCGGGGGTCCTTATATCAAGAAATGTCTCGCGGGTGACGTAGGCATTGATATTGGGAGCATCAATGCCTTTTGTGCCACCAGCGAGAAACCGATACTCAACATCATCGTTCAACCGCTTATACCCTATTTCTACGTTGCGCCACGGGGAATGCTCGATTTCAAGCGGCATCGCGGGGAGCATCCGGGCTGCGGGGGGAGCGTCCGCTACAACGAGCCTCCGGTCTTGCTTTGTGCGGATAGAGGGGCTTTTTGTCTGTGCCATAATTTGTTCTCTACTCCATGGATCGTGTTGCATGTAATATTACAACATTGTGGCAGCATAGTCGTATGAGTTTTTGAGAGGAGCGGTAAACAAATGCTTGTAGGCGATCTGGTGACAACGAAAGAAGCAGCGGAACTGGTGAGGGTTTCGCCTTGGACGGTTTCAGCTTGGCTCTCGCAGGGAAAGCTACGCCGGGTCAAGGCGGGAGGCCGCACCTTGATTGCCAAGGCCGATTTGGAGGCGTTTCTTCGGCAGGGGGAGCGTCCCGAGCCAGCAAAGCAATAGCCTGACGTGCGGGCCATCGCGGACTTCAATTTAGCAACCGACGCGCGTTGGCCCGCTCTACGGTTCAACCCGGAGCCGTATCCGTGACTGGGAGATTGGCACAGCCATAAGTCATAACCTCATGGGCGTTGCGGAAATGCAACCGGAAAGAGAGCAGAGAGTGAGAAGAATAAGGAAGAGGGGGGTCTGATGGCTCTTAGAGCAGTTTCAGACCACCCAAAATTCGCGGACCTGAAAGCTAGACTTGGGCGTCCGAAATACGCCGCGCTCGGATGCCTGGAAGCTATCTGGCATTTTACCGGGAGATTCACGCCGCAAGGCAACATCGGCAAGTACACGGATCATGCTATCGAGGCGTGGGTTGAGTGGGACGGCGAACCGGGCGCGTTGATTGCCGCGCTGGTCGATGCAAGGTGGTTGGATACGGACCCAACCCATCGGTTGATTGTGCATGACTGGAACGAGTATGCCGATTCGATGGTACACACCGATCTAGCTCGTCACTGTTTGCTGTTTGGCAACGGTGCAGTGCCGGAATCTCGTCGGCTCAACCAAAGCGAGAGAGAGCGTTTTAAATCGTGGCTCAGAGAGGAAAAGCTAGAAGTTCGTGGTCCTGGAAGGCCCGCCAAAAAGCGGCCAAAATGCAGACTAAATGCAGACAGTCTGCCTGAACTCGCAGCCAAAATGACGAAGCCAGAGCCAGAGCCTGTACCAGAGCCAGAGCCAAAGACAAAAACCTCCGCGAAGGGCAAGCCTTCGCAGTTTGTTTTGCCGGAGTGGATTTCTCGCGAGGTCTGGGATGACTTCGAGGAAATGCGCCGGAAACTTCGCGCGCCGCTCACAGACCGCGCCCGGCTGAACATCGTGGCCGATCTGGTCAAGCTGGAAGCGCAAGGGCAGCACGCGGAAGACGTGCTCAACCAGAGCATCACGAACAGTTGGCGCGGAGTTTTCGCGCTCAAAGTCAATCAGAAGGCACGTCATGGAGCAAATAACCCGAGCCCAGCTAAACAGCGCATTGACGCCAATCGCCGCGCCCTTGCAGAGGCGGCTATCAAGCGCGGATGGTTCACGCCTGACGATGCTGCTGGAAGCCGCGCAACGCCGGTGGCCGAACCAAGACACGACGGAATCGACGGACGAGTACCTGACGGACTTCGAGCGGTTGGCCCTGAAATACTCGCTCCCGCTACTTCGGGACGCGCTGGCGGCTTTGAGGATCAAGCCCGGACAGTCGTTCTTTCCACGGCCTGACGAAGTGGCGGCAGAGATTGAAGCAGGGCGGGAGGCACGCCGCGTGGCCACCGAAAGAAACAGCCAAGCGCGCCGCCGGATGGCGGAGATTGAAGCGTTCTGGCAATGGGCTCCAGTATGGATGAAAGACACGGGCAACAGCGAAGAGGAGCTTTTGAAGCGTTGGCCCAGTATGCGGGGCACGAAATGACCTTCAAAGAGTGGAGCAAACCAGATGCATGGCGGTGAAAGGATAATCCGCCGCGCACTTTCCCTCTTGCTCTGTGGATTTTTAGATTCGCTCAAACCTCCCGTTTTCCCTGCCGTTTGCCATGACCAATCATGTTCCTTGAAGGCATCTGCCATTGTGCGCGCCAGTCGGGTGCTGTAAAAACAGAGTGTGTATCCCATAGAGTCCTACCTCGCCAAACTTGCTGAAATTCGCGCATCCGGCCAAGCTACCGATGAAACGTCCTACTACCCGGCGATTGAGGGGCTGCTCTCGGAAATCGGCAATGGGATGAAGCCGCGTGTAAGGCCGGTCTTGCAGCTCAAGAACCGGGGTGCGGATCATCCCGACGGCGGTCTTTTCACACAGGATCAACTCAAAAAGAACGCTATGCCGGATGACTTTGCCGTGCAGCCGCCGAATCGCGGCGCGGTTGAAGTAAAGAGTCTCGCGGAGGAGACCGGCAAGACCGTTCAATCCGAGCAGGTGAAGAAGTATCTCCGCGCCTACGGGCAGGTCCTCGTTACCAATTACCGCGAGTTTCGCGTGGTGGTGTTAGACAAGGATGACAAGCCGCGCACTTTGGAAACCTTCACCCTGGCAAAGAGCGAAGCCGCATTCTGGGCGCTGGCCGCGCATCCGCACAAAACTGAGGGCGAGGTCGGCAAGACGCTGGAAGAGTTCCTTACCCGCGCCCTGCTCAGTGCCGTGCCCATCACTTCGCCGGACGTGCTGGCCAGCTTTCTGGCTTCCTATGCCCGCGAGGCGCTGGTCAAAATCGAGCCGCGCTCTTCGCTCAAAGAGCTGGAAGACGTGCGCAAGGCGCTGGAAGAGGCGCTCGGACTCAAGTTTGAAAGCGATCTGGCCACCGATAAGGAGAACAAGAAAGGCCAGCATTTCTTCCGCAGCACACTGGTGCAAACGCTCTTCTATGGCCTCTTCTCCGCATGGGTTCTCTGGAGCCGCGACCCGAGCCGCCGCAAAGGCGACGAATTCGAGTGGAAAACAGCCGTCTGGTATCTTCAAGTTCCCATGATCCGGGCGCTATACGAAAGAATCGTGATTCCAGCCCATGTTCGTTCGCTGGGATTGATGGCATTGCTCGACCTAACCGGAGAAGTACTGAACCGCGTGGATACCGCCGCCTTCTTCCAGCGATTTGAAGACGACACCGCCGTCCAATACTTCTATGAGCCATTCCTTGAGGCGTTCGACCCGGAACTGCGCAAGCAGCTTGGCGTCTGGTACACCCCACGCGAAATTGTCCGCTACATGGTCGAGCGTGTGGACACGGTTTTGCGCACAGAGCTTGGCCTTCCTTCCGGCCTTGCGGACCCGAATGTTTACGTTCTTGACCCGGCCTGCGGCACCGGCGCGTATCTGGTGGAAGTGCTGGACCGCATCCATCGCACGCTGAAGGAAGAGCGCGGCGAAGATGCGCTCACCCCGCAACAGCTTAAACAGGCCGCCAAGGAGCGCGTCTTCGGCTTTGAGATTCTGCCCGCGCCTTACGTCATTGCCCATCTTCAGCTCGGAATGTATTTGCAGCGCGCCCATGCGCCGCTCACGGATGGACAGGACGGCAAGCGGGAGCGCGCCGGAGTCTACCTGACCAATTCCCTCACCGGCTGGGAGCCGCCCGACAAGCAAAAGGCGCGGCTGCCCTTCGAGGAGTTTCAAGAGGAACGCGAAGAGGCCGATACCGTCAAGCGCGACAAGCCCATTCTGGTCGTGCTGGGCAATCCGCCCTATAACGCCTTCGCCGGAGTCAGCCCCACCGAAGAAGACGGTCTGGTGGAACCCTACAAAGAAGGGCTCATCAAAGAATGGGGCATCAAGAAGTTCAACCTCGATGATCTCTATATCCGCTTTTTCCGGCTGGCGGAAAGGCGCATCGCGGAAAAAAGTCATCGCGGCGTGGTCTGCTTCATCTCGAACATGTCATGGGTGCGCGAGCCGTCGTTTGTTGTCTTGAGAAAACATCTGTTCAACGCCTTCAACAAGATTTGGATTGAAAACCTGCACGGCAATCGAAAAGTCTCGGAGTATGCGCCGGACGGGCGCACCAGCGAGACTGTCTTTGCCGTCGCCGGATTCTCTCCCGGCATTCAGCAAGGCGTTGCTACAACGCTTTGGGTGAAAAGTGGCGAAGGTTCCGGGGCAGAAATCCTGTTCCGCAATGACCATACCGAAGCGAAGGCAGAAGACCGAAGAAAAGCGCTTTTCGCCAGTCTGAAGGAGAAGTCTTTCGATTCAAAATATGCGCGTGCCTTGCCCACACCGGAGAACAGATTTTCATTCTGGCCGGAAGATGTCAGCGCCGCTTAGAGCAACTGGCCGAAGTTCACAGACCTATGCGCGGAATCTCCCAGCAACGGCCTGATGGAAAAGCGCGGCGGCGCGTTGATTGATTGTGACCGTGAAAAGCTGGAAGAGCGGATGCGCCTTTACCACGACAAGAGCCTGGACTGGGATGCCTACCGGCTGGCATCGTCCACACTCACCGGCGACTGGGCAAGGTTCGATGCACGGAAGGCGCGGGCGCGGGCCGTGGATGCTGGGTTTCACAGTGAACAGATAGTACGCTACGCCGTGCGCCCCTTTGATACCCGCTGGTGCTATTACAGCGACGCACGGCCCATCTGGAATGAGCCTCGCCCTGCATTGTGGGCGCAGTGCTTTGAAGGGAATTCATTCCTGCTGACACGGATGCGTTGCACGGCATCGCCAGAGGGCTTCCCCATCAGCTTTAGCACGTCCCTTTCGGATGACCATTACATCATCCCCGACGCTGTTGCCGTGCCGTTCCTTTTGCGGCATCCGGCCACAAGTATGTTTGCCAGCGAGCAGACAGACGACAATCTTTCCCTATTGGCCAGCGATTATCTGCGGTCCATAGGGCTGAAAATCAAGCCGGGAAACGCTGCATTTCTTTGGCATCACGCGCTCGCCATCGGCTATTCGCCCACCTATCTGGAAGAGAATGCCGACGGCATCCGGCAGGATTGGCCGCGCATTCCGCTGCCGTCCTCCTTGGAGCAGTTCAAGGCATCTGCGGCGCTGGGGCAGCGTGTGGCGGATTTGCTGGACACTGAGAAGCCCTTGGCTGGAGTTACGGCGGGTGCGTTGCGGCCTGAGTTGCGCTCCGTTGCCGGACTGAAGCGCATGGATGGCAAGCAGCTTGATACGGCGGAAGACTTGCAGCTCACGGCAGGTTGGGGACACGCCGGAAAAGAAGGCGTGACCATGCCGGGGCGCGGCAAGCTGGTGAGCCGTGAGCGTACGGCGAAGGAACTCGCCGAACTGACAAAGGGACTGGCGGCGCTGGGCATCCCGCAGGATGAGGGCTTGGCGCGCTTGGGCAGTACGGTGGCGGACGTGTACCTGAACGACCTCTGCGCCTGGACGAATGTGCCGGAGCAGGTCTGGGAGTTATACATCGGCGGCTATCAGGTCATGAAGAAATGGCTCAGTTACCGCGAATTCAGCTTCCTGAAGCGTCCGCTGACTCTGGCCGAAGCGGAAGAGGTGCAGTCCATGGCCCGCCGGTTGACCGCGCTCTGCCTGCTCCAGCCGGAATTGGACGAGAATTACCTCAAAGTGAAGAGCGCAACTTGGCAGCCGGAAGCAGCAATCGGAAGGTGAAACGATGGGCGGAACGCTGGAAATTCGCACCGTTTTTCCTTGCAGGGAAGTCAAAATCGACCAGTTCGGCAAACCGTCAGCTTAACCACTCGGGTCACTCCCGGCTAAACGGCGCGAATCTCCAGCGTCTTTCCCAGCACTTTCAACGCCCTTCCTATGCCGTCGATGCGGGATGTGTGGCGAAGATTGAGAAGAAGGGTTATCTCTTCCGGCTTTACTTGCAACCGCCGCATCAACTCTTTGCGGCTGACTTTTTGTGCCTTCAACTCTTGCCGGAGTATCGCCTTGGCAACGTAGCTGGGGCGCACATCGATCATAGGCTGACCTGGCAATGGTTCCGATGGAGTGGGAAAAGGCCGTCCATTTTCCACGTAAAAATCGAGCGCTAATTCAAGAACTTCCGCCGCGTAGCGATACGCCTCTTCCAAGTTTTCGCCCTGAGTGATTGCTTCGGGAATATCGGGGAAGGTCACGAGAAAGAATTTGCCGTCGGGCTCGAATTTGACCGGGTACTGCATGGTTTCTCCTGAAATGGTTCTGGACGGTTCATGATAGTTGCTGCCGCGCCTCGGCGCATCGTCAGTTTGCTGGCGCTGGCGCATAGAAAGTTGACGATTGACGATGGTGGCGTTTGCTGCGCCTGAGACGCTGCCGGGTTCGGAACTTGCCGAGCGGTTGCCCTCTTTGCAGCGTTAACAGACCGATGGCCGCGCCGCCGCTTCACTGGAACAGGCTGCGGAGGCGCTACAGGCACACTCACAGCCGCTGGTGGAGTCACGGGCAAGGGAACGGACTTCGGCATGAGTATATAGACCACCAGCCCGCCCGCCACGAACGCCGCCGCCAGCATCCCCACGGCAAGACTCATGCCGCTGCTTTGCCTTGCTGCCGGGCCGGGCACACCCGTCGCGCTTTCACCAGACGCCGTGCGCTTGCCCGAATAGGTCCGGCTATAGAGCCCCGTGCCGGGGATAGAGGCCGCCGTGTACGACCGTCCCTTGGCGTCTTTGCCGACGTGAAAGCCGCGCACTCCCACGGAATACCCCACGCCGGACTTTGAGAAGTTCAGCTTGAGCGGTCCGAGTTTGAGACTGCGGCGAAGACCCCGACCCATGTTTCCGCAATTTTACCCCTTGGAAGCCTGCCTGGTGCTCGCCGCCGTTTGCAGGGTGAAGCCATAAGCAGGTGTACCCCGTGAGAAGCCATCTTTGCTCTAACGCGTTTTGCTGTAATTACTTAGCTTGTTTCTGCTATTTTCTTACCCTGAAAACGCACAGCCTTAGAAAATAAAGTACTTAAGCCTCTCCGAACAGGTTTTGTTACCGCTTTTGTTACCACTTGTGAAGAAAGGGGTTGAAACGACGATTGGGCACCCGCAAGAGAGCGATTCAGCCCGTCCTATTGTTCGCGGGTCCTTCCCCACCTCGGCAAGCCAAGGGTGACGCGCTACCCCCTGGGCTTCCTAGCGCCAGAAATTTTTGACTTTAGTTCCGCTTCCGATCTTTTAGAAGCTATGTCTTTGAAAAACATGAATCTCCATGCGGAACTGGCGGAACTTGGAAGGTCAAATCCTTGTTTGACCGTGCCGCTGCAATCCGGTGGGGACTGTGGGGACTTTTGTGGGTAGTAGCTGCTTTTTAGGGCTTGTAGCCACTTGGAGCACTAGAGGCTATATTCTATATTTTCCAACAACTTGCAGAAATCGACAAAACCCGACAATTGGCCCTGGTAGGTCTGCAAAACCTTTATGCGCCGGTTCGATCCCGGCCCGCGCCTCCAATAATTTCAATAACTTACAACAATATCATCCAAGACTAATTGTGCCACTGTAGCGGAAACTGTAGCGAGTAGATACATGGGGATCTCACCCTGAGTCTGCCGATGTGTTATAACTGGGCTTCCGGAAAAACATCGGGGGAATTGTGGGCAAATATGACCGCCTCCTCAAGCTCATTGAGGAAAACTGCACGATTGAGCAGGTTAAGTCCATTCTTCGACCCTCACTCGGCAACAAAGACGTAAAGCTTTCAGCTCCAACGCACAAGGAACTGATTCAGTCCAACCTTCGAGCTGCACTTGAAAGCCACTCGCTGGACGTCGAAAGGGTCTATGACCTTCTCCGCGAGGGCGAAGAGAACGGGCCTCAGCACATCTTTTATCTCAGATGCGGGAGCAAGGATGTCCAGAGCCTACTGACCCTCGATTACATGCGCAAGAGTGTTTTTGGTGCTAAGGCTTCTCCTGAACCATGCTTGGATTACAAGCAAAACGGGTTTTTGGTTTCAGAAGTTCGGGCATGGTCTTCACGCAAACCCGCTGATTGGGCGTTGAAAATCTATGGTCATGAAACCAGAGAAGTAGCAACCGGCGAGGAAGATCGGAGCGACCCAGCCCGCATTGCGAAGTACTACACAATAGAGGAATTCCGCTTCGTTTTGCTGGCCCGGTGGAATTCTCCGGATCTTCTTGAGCTGCGGATTCCGGCTACTGAATCGAGGCAGCGCCTCGATAGTTGGAGAAATTACCTCTATGGAACGCTTCGGCCAATCATTCCTTTCGATCGTTTTTCGCCTTGGGGTTTAGCGCAGGTAAGTAGGCGTTTATTCGACGAAAAGGACAAACATCCGACCGTCTACAGTCTCGGTGATGCCAGACTTGAGGATGAGTTTCACAACATCTACAGCATCCAGTCATATGTGCCAGATGCGGACCTTTTCAGCGGACTTGCCGCAGATTCCGCAGCAAAAGGGGTATTGGAGCATAATGGTATCCAAAAGGCGCAACGGGTGCTCTGGCTAAAGCAGCCAGATGATGGATTCTCCACGGACATCAGCACGCTGGTCGGCGCACGTCAGGATAACGAAATCGTATTTTCGCGGCATCAAAACTCCAGAGGTATCGATTATGTCACCCAGCAACTTCGTTCGTTTAGCAAGGGCTGAGCCCGAGCTTCGCTCAACGTACGTACGCTTGGCGAGGTGGGCTCGGACCCACAAAAATTGGAGATGGATTGACCCGGGCATTTTGGCCAGGGACATTCCTGATGTTGATGCGATCTCATTGTCAGAAGCTCTTCAGCGCGCAGTCCACCATGGGTATTTCAGAATCAAGTACACCGTCCTCACGCCGTCAGGAAATCTGGCGTCTGAGAGCTTCGATTCGCCTACTCAAATCCCGCAGCGATTGCCAGACCGCTTTGAGGAGTATTTCGATACATCGGAATATCCGATTGTCGCTGTACTACAGACGGCCGAGCAGGGGCAACTATAACCCATGGCGCCTAAATCTGAGAGGGAACTCAAGGATCTTCTTGGAGCATGGACTGACACTGTTCGCCCATCTATAGCGCAAATTCGGGAGTCTCAGGAAGATCTGCTATTGCAGCTAGAAGACAAAGCTCAGATGGAACGGGCAATGTTGTATATGTCTATTGTTATCGGAAGAGGTGAAGTCCAGATGACCAGCAATATTACGAATATCGGAGCAGCGGGGGTGGCGGTGACTGGCGGAACCTCACACGGCAATATCACCGGCAACCTACAACAGAATGTGAATCCCGAGGTCGCTGAAGTTCTGGAGGCAATTGAGCAGTTGCGGCTTCAACTCACGAAATCCTCCGAGTTGAACGACGAACAGAAGCAGGATACGGCGCTAGCGGTTCAGGACGTAAACGCTGAACTCCAGAAATCGCCAGCGGACCGCAACCCAGGGAGAATTCGTATGGCAATGAATATGCTTGCCTCATCGGTACAGCTCGTCGATGGAGCACAACACCTGTACGAATCCATCGCGCCGCATGTCACAAACCTACTCCATCTTCTCTGACAGCGGTATGTTTTGAAATCAACAGCACAGATTTGGCCAACTACTGAATCAATTGTGTAGCTATAGGGTTCTCTCTCTCTGCCAGCGCGATCTTCTCTGCGGCTACATGCCTTTCAATTAGGTCCATTGCCTTGCTCTGGTGATCTTGAGAAGGATGAGCGTAACGCAAGACCATCTGCTTCCTGTTATGGAAGTCGCGAGGAAAAGGATGGGGACGTGCATAATCTTTCTAGGAGTGCCGTACTCCTATCGTGAAAAGTGTGAACTCTGCTGTCAGAAATTGATGACGAACAAGGGGAATCTGGAATGACATCTGAATCCAATAACTCAGCCGGTGAAGCGAATACGACCATGGCGTCTGGAAATGCTTGTGGGTGCAAACACGAAATTCCTATCCTTTCGTCGCTCGAGCCCACATGCATGTGTAAGAAGGTGCGGACTCCGCGGAAGATCCATGCGGCGTGTGGCCTGTTATTGACCATGTTTCTCGGTATGCATCTCGGGATGAGCCTGACCGGGCTGAACCCTGTCCTCTTTCAACAAATTGTAAACAGATTACACGCTGTTCCCGCTCTTGCTGAAATTTCGCTCATGGTCGTTCTTTTACCCATGCTGCTTCAATGCACAATCGGGATCTTTCTAGTTAAGAAAGAAGGGTTGAAATACTACACCGGCAAATGCGACAGAGGGGGACGCGTCCGCTTCTTCCTGCAAAGGTGGACGGCTCTGGTTGTGCTGGTGTTTATCACAGTGCATTTCATGACCATGCACGCCTGGGGGTTGCATCTGCTCTATCGCGTCACTCATTGGCAGGCGCTGACGAGGTATTCCGCAGGAGGGTTGTTCCGCAGCACAGATGCGTTTGCCTCGACAGTGCAGGGCTTCACCTCTGTCTGGAACGCAGGCTCAATGGCGCATGGCGCGAATGTCCTCGGGATGTTTCTTCTGCTGGGAGGAATCTGGGCAATAGCATTTCATGTTGCGAATGGTGCCTGGTCCGGCGCAGTGCTTTGGAAGATATTGCCCACGCCGCAATCGAAGCAACTCTGGAGAATAGCTTGCATCGTCTTGGGAGTTTCCCTGGCCGCAGCCGGATCAATCGCCTGGTATGCTTTTACACTCGCTCCCGCTGCAAGTAAAATCGTTGTGTTCTAGAGCATTTTAGGGATACATATAGACTTTTGAACGATGTTCAGGGTGTCTTTTTCTTGAGGAAAAAGGCACCTCGCACACCACTTAAAAAGTCTATATGTAGAGCCGCTTGCAAAATTACCTTGAGGCGATAGATTGTGTCAGGGCACGACTTCAGTCGTGCCAATCATGGCCAAGAAAAGACCCGGCTTTAGCCGCTGTTGGGATGTAAACAACAGAAAGCAACAGGGGCTAAAGCCCGCCGTTTTTTGTGGCCTTTGCGGCACGGCTAAAGCCGTGCCCTGTTACAAGGCACAAAACCACGAAGCGTTCTTTGCGTCAATCGAACGCCTGAACTACCTTGATATTCATCTTCCTAAAATGCTCTAGTCGCGTTGATTGGCTGGATTGTGACCGTTAGCCTACTGACGAAGCGGGACCATTGTCCTGGATACCTCTGGTCTGCACCCGGAAGCGTAAAGATGTGCTAAACGTCACAGACAGTCGTATATGGTGCAGACTTTGATTCGTATCCGTGTGTGCGGAATTGCTTTTCAAAGGCAATTGCCGTCGACGGACGTCCAAACTTTGCAGGAAAGAGAGGGGATGATATGTTATGTGAGAAAACTATCCCGGTCTATCCGATTGGCAGTCTGGTCCCATCAACATACAGAGGAAGTTTCTCGATTCTCCGGTTCGAGGATTCATTCCCCAGCGCGCAGGGCAATGTCTATGCACCTCACCGGCACGATCTGTATGAGGCTTTTTGGATCACCAAGGGACAGGGCACCTTGTGGGTGGACTCGAAGGCCTATGCGCTATGCCCTCCGATGCTTCATTTCGTGTCGCCAGGACAGGTACATGCCTGGAAGCTGGATTCGCCAGGCAGCGGATTTGTGCTCTATTTGGGCGGCAGTTTTTTTGCCTCCAATGCGGAGAATGGCAGTGATCCGCTCGAGTTGATTCTGCTCGATATTCTGGCTCGCGGTCCAATTGTGTCCGTGCCCCTGGAGCGCGTTGCCGAATTGACATGGTTTTTCCATAAGCTTGAAGAGGAGTTCCTTTGTACGACGGTTGACGCCGACGCCGAAGCAGTACTGCGCGCGTATTTCCGCCTGCTCTTGACCGCGGCGCGCCGTTCCATCAGTAGTGCCGCGACCGCACAGGTTGAAGACAAGAAATCAATTTCTCAGCTTACGCAACGATTCATTCATCTGGTGGAGAAGAACTTCCGTGAGAGTTCTTCGGTAACCGAGTACGCCATCTCCCTTAACGTGACACCGAGTCATCTGACGCAGGCCATTAAGCGTGCCACGGGGAAAGCGCCGGGACAAATTATTCGCGAGCGAATTATTCTCGAAGCTGAAAGGCTTTTGCAATACTCGAATTTGTCGACGGCGGAGATCGCCTATCAGCTTGAATTTGACGATCCATCCTACTTCAGCAGATTTTTTAAAGAACATACGGGATGCTCTCCAAGCGCTTTCCGCTCCTCCTTCCAGACGGAGACGTCTCCAGCGCAAATCCCTGCCGTGGAACCGAGTTTGAGCGTTCGTTGATCCACGCCCTTCACGAAAGTTGAAATCAACTTCCGGTTCATCCACATTTGATTTTCTGCTCGAAGCGATTGCGCTTTCTTCCATTCAGGATGGCAATCCGGTTGGGCGCGCGGGTTCTTTGCGGCCGTTCCCTGGGAACGGCCGCATTGCTTTGCGCCTCGCAACAGAATACATGCCAGAGTCCTTGCGCATGCAGGTATGTGTGCCTGATGATTCCGCAAGTTCAGTCAATGCAACGATCAGTGATCACTTTTCCGATAGTGCTTTTCCCCTCACATCAATTCAAAATGCGCTTGCCGACGATTGTGCAGGCGGTTCTGAAGGGGCGATGAAAAGTACCAGCAATTTGTGAATTCGTCCTAACACACAAAATGCGGGGCCGTGTACGCTTAGATTGCTTTCAAACAGGGAATGGCGTTGAAACCGCAAGACGGGGCAGAAACATGCGGCGGAAGCGACGGGAGCTTTTTGTGCTCTGATGGCACACAACTAACCGGGATGATGACAGGAGAATTTGAAATGATTATAAGTAAAAAACAGATCGCGAAGATGGTTGAAATAAGTGCACTGCGCGCCGACTGCACGGTAAGTGAAATCGACGAGATGGCAGCCTACGCGATTGAACATGGCGTCGGGTATGTGTTGGCGTTTCCCTATTTCATTCCGTACTTGGCGGAGAAAGTCAAAGGGCATCCCGAGGTCAAGGTGGTAGGCGTGATCGGTTTTCCGGCGGGCGGCAATAGCACGAACACCAAAGTGCAAGAGGCGAAGGAACTGGCTGCCGCAGGCTGCGCTGAACTGGATATGGTCATCAATGTGGGCCTGATGAAGTCGGGGAACTACGACAAGGCTCTCGAAGATGTGAAGGCTGTGGTCGCCGCTGCGAATGGCCTGCCATTGAAGGTCATCATCGAGGCGCACTATCTGAATCGCGCCGAGACCAAGCGCGCATGCGAGATCTGCCTGGAGGCAAAGGCCACATTCGTGAAGACAGGCACGGGCTGGACGCCGACAGGAGCCACACTCGAAAACATCGCTCTGATCAAGAGCATTGTTGGCGATCGGATCAAGATCAAGGCTTCGGGTGGCGTGCGCGGATTGGAAACGCTGGTGGAAATGTATCGTCGTGGCGCGACGCGTTTCGGCATTGGCCTGCGCACCGTGACCAAAATCTTTGAAGAACTCAACGAATATCCGAACGGATACGAACTCCGGTAATTGCGCGCGAGGGAAAGATGGCAAACGACAAGATCATCGGCTGGGATCTGGGAACGGGCGGCAACAAGGCGTCTCTATATGATACGGATGGTAACTGTCTTGCGGCGGTCTTCGTTCCGTATGCAACGAGCTACCCGCAACACGGGTGGCATGAGCAAAAGCCGCTGGACTGGTGGAACGCGGTCGTACAGAGTACGCGCACACTGCTGACGGAATCCGAAATCGACAAGAACGACGTTGTTTGTTGCGGCATCTCCGGCCATAGCCTGGGCGCTGTTCCCATCGGGAAAGATGGCCGGTTGCTTCGCGAAAGCACGCCAATCTGGTCGGATGGAAGAGCGACAGAGGAGGCTGCGGAATTCTTTGCTAAGATCGACGAGCCGGCTTGGTATATGACCACAGGGAACGGCTTTCCCCCGCAATTCTATACGGTCTTCAAGGCGATGTGGTATCGCAAACACGAACCGGAACTTTACAAGCAGATCGACAAAATCATCGGGACCAAAGACTATATCAACTTCCGTTTGACGGGGCGCGCTGTAACTGATCACTCTTATGCTTCGGGCAGTGGCATCTATGATTTGAACAGATGGTCCTATGCCCCTGAACTTGTCGAAGCCAGCGGGATTGCAATCGAGAAATTTCCGCAGATTGTTCCGTCAACCGAAATCATCGGCGAGATCTCTGCCGCCGCCGCCGAAGAGCTTGGCCTCGGCGCGCGCGTTCAGGTCGTTGCCGGCGGCGTCGATAACTCCTGCATGGCTCTGGGGGCAAAAGCATACAAAGAGGGGCACCTTTATAACTCGCTGGGGTCCTGCTCGTGGATCGCCGTTTCGTCTTCAAAGCCGTTGCTCAACGTGCGCTCGCGCCCTTATGTCTTTACGCACGTTGTCAAGGGGATGTATGCCTCGGCGCTGTGTATTACCTGCGGTGGCAGCAGCTATCGCTGGATTCGCGATGCCTTCTGCAAGGACCTGAGCGAGCGCGCCGACCGCGAAGGGTGCGATGTCTACGATCTGATGACGGAGGAGGCCCGGCAATCGCCGCTCGGCGCAAAGAAACTGCTTTTCAACCCGAGTCTTGGCGGCGGCATGGCGCTCGACAAAAGCATCAACATCCGCGGCGCTTATATGGGCCTGGATCTCGGGCATACTCGTGCCGATCTGCTTCGCGCCGCGATGGAAGGGATCAGCTTCGGCTTGCGGGCGTGCTTGGATGAACTTAGAAATCTGACGCCCTTGAGCAATGAAATGTTGATTGTAGGCGGTGGAAGCAAGAGTTCGCTCTGGCGTCAGATCTACGCCGACATCTATAACATGAAAATTGTCAAAACCAGTGTGGATCAGCAGGCTGCCGCGCTGGGAGCCGCTGCTGTAGCCGCGGTTGGCACTGGAATCTGGAAGGACTTCGACAAGATCGACGAGATTCACAAGGTTGAGCAGTTGGCTCTTCCTGTAGCTGAAAATGTCGCCAGCTATAACCGGCTGTTCGACGTTTTCCAGCAGGCTGGTGACGGTCAGTCGGAACTCGGCGACCGTTTGTGGAATCTCTCGCTATAAAAAAGCGGACCTGAACAACCAAGCACGAAAGAGGTGCACCATGGCGCAACTGTACGGACGTGTGTTTTCAAAACTCGACATCATGCGGCGCGTGGGCGATATTTCGCAAATCGCGGGCGCCACCAGTTGTGAGTTGAAGTCGGGACGGGCGGCGGGTGTGCCGGCGATCGATGTAAAAACCGGTTCCGGATTTCGCTTTACCATACTGCCTGGCCGCGGAATGGATATTGCCTGGGCGGACTACAAAGGCATGGCTCTCTCCTTCATTTCGAAGGCGGGAGTTTCCTCGGCCAATTTCTTTGAGGAGCCGGGCCTTGGATTTCTGCGTAACTTCACCTGCGGACTGTTGACCACCTGCGGGCTGACTTATATGGGCGCGCCGTGCGTTGACGAAGGCAAGGCTCTCGGTTTGCATGGCCGCATCAGTAATACGCCAGCCGAAGACGTCAGTGTGCTGCAGGGATGGGAAGGGGATGAGTTCACGATCCGGATTCGCGGGAAGGTCCGGGAAAGCGCGATGTTTGGCGAGAATTTAGTCCTGACCCGCGAATTCGTGACTCGACTGGGAGACAGCAAACTGGAGATCCACGACCGCATCGAAAACTGCGGATTTGAAGCGCAGCCATTAATGCTGTTTTACCACTTCAATTTCGGCTATCCACTGGTTGACCGGAATACAAAACTGATGGGATCACCCACAAAAGTGCGCGGCCGGGATGCGCGCGCGGATGAAGGATTGGCTCGCTACAATCTTTTCGAGGAACCGGCGCACGGATTTACTGAGCAGGTTTTCTATCATGACCTGCGGCCGGATGCGGAGGGCGCAGTTTGGCTCGGATTACTGAATCCAAATCTCGGCCCGGATGGATTAGGCGTATACGTCAAGAGCAAAAAAGATCAAGCCACTCATTTCGGTGAGTGGAAGCAAATGGGCGAAGGAGACTATGTAGTTGGCCTGGAGCCATGCACATGGTATCCGGAAGGCCGTGCCGAGGCCCGGCGCCGCGGTGAACTGAAACAGATTGAACCAGGAGAGATCAAGTCGTTTGATTCCGAAGTCGGTGTTGTTGAAGGGGAAGCTGGATTAGGCAAGTTGATGACTCCGCCATAGCAGGTCTGTCTCCGCCGGAGCCGTTTGCGCGGAGTGCAAACAGCGCGTGAAAACACCGGCAGATTTTCTCACACAAAACAGAAAGTGACCATGGTTCGCCTGCCGGCCGGGGTTCGGCATGCGGCGCGCCCACAGTGAATCCTTGTCCGCAAAAGCGATCCGGCTGATGCGGAGTTACCAAGATGTTTGTGCCAGAAACTAACAAAGCAAAAAGGGAGAAACCAATGAGCACAGAAACGAATGCACTGTTTACGCCAATCAAAATCGGGAACAGGGTTGCCGAGAACCGGTTTGCGATTCAGCCAATGGAATGTAACGATGCCATCAATACCCAGGATAAGGTAAATGGTGGTAACCCAACCGAGAAGACGATTGCCAGGTACAGCAAACTTTTCGAGGGCAATGCTGGCCTGATTGACATGGAGTCGATCACAACCTGCGCCACATCTATCGGGCGCGACAAGCAGCTTTCGATTCTTCCTCGCAATGCCAAGGCTTTGACAAAAATGATCAAAGACTTGAAAGCCATCAACGATAAGCCGCTGTTTGTAATTCAGATCACTCATTCCGGGGAAATCAGCGAGCCGCATTTCTCGGAAAGAGTTACCCCAAAAGTCATGCCGGGGGTCGGCGGACGGTTGCTCAGCGAGGATGACGTGCAGAAGATACTGGACGATTTTGTCGTATCGGCCAAAATCGCGCATGACGCTGGAGCAGACGGCGTGGAGCTGAAGCTCTGCCACGGATATCTTGCGTCGCAGATGCTTCGTCCATACAACGACCGCAAGTGGAAGTACGGCGGCTCGAAGGAAAACCGCTTCCGCTTTGCCTATGAGATGTACGAACGGGTTGCCAAGGCCATCAATGATCCAAACTTTCTCATCGGTTCCAAGGTAACCATGTTCGAGGGCATCCCGGGCGGCCAGGGATCAGCGGCTCCCGATAGTGCGGTGATGGATCTCAGCGAGCCTTTGGAACTTATCAAGGGAATCGAAGACAGAGGCGCGAGTTACATCATCGAAACTGCTGGCGGACCTTCCGCGAACATCTCCTTGATGGAGCCACCGTTCAATACTCCGAACGAAGCCTATCTCCACTTCTACTTCACCAAGGAAATCAAGAAGGTAGTCAAGCCGGAGACGGTTGTCGTCGGCTCTGCTTACACGGTATTCAGGGACGGACACAACGCATTCAACTTTGTGGATCCCAAGCTGAACTCCATACTCGGCTGGGGAGACAAGAATATCCGTGATGGCATCGTTGACATGATCGCCATTGGCCGTCAATCCTTTGCCGATCCACTGTTGCCCAAGAAAGTTATAAGTGGACATGAGTCGGAAGTTAACTGGTGCAATGCCTGCGATCAATGCTGCGAATTGATGATTCGCCAGCAGAATGTCGGCTGCGTTGCCTACAACAAAGACTACGCGAAATCGCTGGCAGCGGCGCGTCGCGAGCAGGGCCCGCTGGCTGTGTTGCGGACGTAGCTTCCCGCTGACTCCAGAGTCTCGATGTTTGCGCAGAGAGCTTTCACAATCTGCGCAGACATTGAGGATGGCACTTGAATGTAAAAGAGACGCTAACCGCGAAGGAGGTTGCGTATGGATGTCCTGATTGCGATCGGAATTGTTGCCGGGATACTGGCCGGAGTGCTGATTAAGGTAAGTGCGTCGATCCATGTTCTGACGTGGGTCGCATTTGTATCATGGGCGTGTTTTTATGCAGCTGGGGGCAAGGCGAAAGGATTAGTCACCGGAATCGTTGGTAACGTATCCGGCGCGATCTGGGGATTCTTGATGGTCTACACATCACAGTTTCTTCCCTTTCCAGACGCTTTGCCTGTAACCGTCGGAATCGGCGCTTGTCTCATCTGCGTCGTGGCGAAATGGAAAGTGCTGGCGTTCATCCCGGGCGCATATGCCGGTTGCGCCGCGTTCTTCGGAACGGGTGGAAAACTGGCTCCTACCGTTTTCTCATTGGTGGCTGGCGCGCTTATCGGGTGGTGCAACGAGGCGGGAGGCATTGCACTTTCGAAAATTGGCCACAAAACAAATGTTGCGGAAAAAGAAGAAACCGCGACTCAGTAGAACTGGACCTAGGGCATTGTGCATGGGAATCACGATGCCTTAGAGGCTCGGGCGGCTTGCGAAGCGTGGATAGCGTTCAGCGAAACAGTGTCTTGACTAAGACAAAGTTGAGGTAAAGAGAATGAAACTTGGTGTATTGACAGTTCTGTTCGGCAATCGGAGTTTGGAAGACACTCTGAAATACCTTGCACCGCTTGGAGTTCAAGCCGTCGAGCTTGGATGTGGTGGATACGTAGGTAACGCGCATGCCAATCCAAAGGAACTCCTGGCCAACCCGGAAAAGATCATTGCCTTAAAAGATCTGGTCAAAAAGTACAACATGGAAATCAGCGCTCTGAGCGTGCATGGAAATGTCGTGCATCCCGACAAGGCGGTAGCCGCAGATTACGACGAGCAATTTCACAACACCATGCTGCTGGCTGAAAAGCTCGGTGTCGAGCGCGTTGTTAACTTTTCCGGTTGCCCCGGTGAATCACCCACCGGTAAGTGCCCGAATTGGGTTGTTCAGCCTTGGCCTGACGATTTTACCAAGATCTACAACTACCAATGGAATGACGTTATTTTTCCTTACTGGGAGAAAACGGCTACTTTCGCGAAGGATCATGGCGTCAAAGTGTGCATTGAGATGCACCCGGGCTTCTGTGTTTACAATCCCGAGTCGTTTCTGAAACTGCGGAATGCAATCGGCGCGACCATCGGTTGCAACTTTGATCCGAGCAATATCATGTGGCAGGGCATTAACCCCTCGGCGGCGATCCGCAAGTTGGGTAAGTCGATTTATCACGTTCATGCCAAGGACTCGAGCGAGGATATGGCAAATATCCTTGTCAACGGCCGCCTTGATCCCAAGCCATATACAGACGAAACACATCGCGCCTGGATCTTCCGCGTGCTTGGCTATGGCCACGACACGCTGGTTTGGAAAGACATGATGAGTGATCTGGTCATGCAGGGATACGACGATGTGATCAGCATCGAGCACGAAGATACGCTGATGACCGCTACCGAAGGTTTTGAAAAGGCCGTGGAGTTTTTGAAGAGTGTGATGATCTTCGAAAAGTCAACCGGCCTTTGGTGGGCGAATCAATAAGCGGAGCCGATCCGCAAACTAACAGATACAGGGGAGAGCGATGAAAAAGCAGATCAATGTAGGTCTGATTGGTTTTAAATTCATGGGGCGGATGCACAGCAACGGCTATCAGCATGTGCGCATGTTCCTCAATCCCTCGGCCGAAATCAATATGAAGGCGATATGCGGGCCGGCGGAGGAAGAAACATTGCTCAAACAGGCCGGCGCCGCGCTGGGATGGCAGGAGAGCGTAGTTTCGTGGGAAAAGCTGCTTGAGCGGCCGGATATCGATGTAATCGATATTACCGCGCCCAGCAATGTGCATAAGGAAATCGCCATCAAGGCTGCGCAGGCCGGTAAGCACGTCTTTTGCGAGAAGCCTCTTGCATTCAACCGGCATGACGCATTCGAAATGTGGAAGGTCGCCGAGCAGAATCATGTCAGGCACGCCGTCGGTTTCAGCAATCGATTTTCTCCTGCCGTTCAGTTGGCCAAAAAGTTGATTACTGACGGAAAGATCGGACGAATCTTTCACTTTCGCGGATGGTTCCTGCAGGACTGGATCATCGATCCCAACTTCCCGCTCGTCTGGCGGCTCGACAAGAAACTTTGTGGATCGGGTTCGCTCGGCGATCTCGGCGCGCATGTCATCGATCTCGCGCGCTTTCTGGTCGGCGAGCTGAACGGTGTCATCGGTGTGAACGAGACCTTCATCCGCCAGCGGCCGCTGGTGGAATCGATGAGCGGACTGAGTGGAAAAGCAAAGGTTGGCGGGGCGCTCGGACAGGTTACGGTCGACGATGCAACACTCTTCCTCGCGCGATTCGAGAATGGTGCCCTGGGGTCCTTTGAATCTTCGCGCTATGCCAATGGGCACCGCAACTCACTTGGTTTTGAGATCAACGGGAGCAAGGGCAGCCTCAAGTTCGATCTTGAACGGCTCAATGAATTGCAGTATTACAGCTCGGATGATCCATCGACGGCGCAAGGATTCCGGACCATTCAGGTTACCGAGCCGGAACATGCTTACATGAAATCGTGGTGGCCTGCCGGCCACGTTCTGGGCCTGGAGCACACATTTACGCACGAGCTCTATGAGTTTCTCGAGTCCGTTGCACACGATCGGCCGAACGCGCCGAATTTCGAAGATGGCGTGCGATGCTGCGAGATTCTCGATGCCGTGGATCAGTCGATTGAAGAGAAGCACTGGATTGAGATCGAACGCCAGAAATTGGAATAGGAAGCAAAGTAGCGACAAATCGCGTCGGCGCGTGCGCCGCCTGTTAGATAAAACGACGGCGCCGGCCAGCAGCGGGAAATGCGCCTGCCACCAACAATGAAGTCAAGGCAGGTGCGAAAGAACAACAGCGGTCGATGCCATCGAATGGCACGCATCGCACAGTACAAATCATTTGTAGAAGGGAACTAACTGTATGGCTTATGTCATTGTAGACACCTGCGTGAAGGATATGCTGTGCGCCGATATCTGTCCGAGCGATGCAATTCACCCGCTGAAGAGCGGGGCTGGATTTGAGTCGTCACCGCAACTCTACATTAATCCTGACCTATGCGCCGACTGCGGAGCATGCGCATCCGAGTGTCCGACACACTCGATCTTTCCACATTTAGGCTTGCCGCCAGACAAAAAGAATTTTGCAAAGATCAATTACGCGCATTTTCTTGATGCCGAGGAATAGACCGCGCGAATGCGCTTGTTCGCTCTGTACTGACTTGTCACTGGAAATGCAATCACCGGTGTGGGGCATCTTCAAGAAGAAGCTACCGCACGTAAGAAACATCACCACACGCATTACGGAAACCAATGATGAAGAGTTGTCAGAAAGCCAATTGAGGGAGGAAGCAAGATGAAAAAGACATGTGCGTTCTTGATTGCGTGTCTGGCTGGCAGTTTCGCATGCGCGCAGACGGAAACAGCCAATATCGTTGGAACGGACGACAGCGCCGTACCCAATACGATGAATGCCACGAGCACGGAATCGGGTACAAGTTCCAGCGCCAATGAATCAACCTCACCCACGGCCGAAGGAAGCGATGCAAAAACAACCGCATCTGCGGACAAGGCCAAGACGCCGGCAAAGATTGTTTCCATCAACAGTGTGTATGCGCTATACACTAACCAGGCAAAGCCGGATCCTGTCTACGGCTATGGCACTACAACGAAAGACCTTCTCACCTTCCAATTTGAACACTTCAGCTTTCATCCGTGGGGAGACATCTATTTTGATGCGGAAAACTATCAGGGGAGGAATGTCGGTACTCCATATAGCACTGGAAATAACTGGCAGAGCCTGCTGGTACTGGACCCACGCCTCAGTCTGAGCAAAATCACCAAAAAGCATATTGCCTATGGACCGGTATCCGACGTCAGCCTCGAAGCGCGCTTCGAGCGGGAAAGCTATCCTGACACTAATCATTTCTGGACGCGCAATTTCGGCATAGCTCTGAATTGGAAGGTCCCCGGCTTCAGTTACTTCGCTTCCGGGGTCCTTGACAGGTACACGAATATTGATGCGAAGAATACGTGGTTCTGGCGTTCGGTTCTACTCTCAAAACCCGGAAACATCGCCCACCAGCATGTTTACTTCAATCTGCTTTCGTTCATCAATGGAAGCGGAGCGCACAAGACCGAGTATTGGGAGCGCGCCGATTTTCTTTGGGATGCGACAAAGCTTGAACATGTCCAGGCTGGAATACGGCTTGAGTACGAGCACTACAGCAACGATCCGTTGTCTCCAGGACATAACTACAACCGCTATCTGCCAGAGCTGATGCTCAGATATACCTTCTAGGCATTGTCTGAGGTGTGCATTGCAGGTTGATACCGGCACGCAATCTGCAATGCGCGTTTTAGAAACTTCAGCAGCCGGTTGCAGGAGGCGTATGCCATGCAAATCAGTGCGCGTTGGGGTACCCGCATGGAAATTGTCTGGTATGTGCGCTATTCTATAGGCGGCAAGGAAAAGAATGGGATGGTTGTGTCGCGAGACGGAGAAATCATTGGTGCAGATCACACGAATACATTTACCGGAACATACAGTGTAAATGGAGCGCATGTATCAGCCAATGTCCTGATAGCCCATACTTGCGGGCCTAGAATAATTCTGAACACGAGCGACCCGGTCAAACTGACATTAACCGGATCGATGAAGGAGAATACGGCCTTGCTCCATGGATATCTGGATCATAAGCCGGCAATCGAAGTAACCGTCGAAATCGAGCGAGCAGTATAGAAGATATACTCACGCGATGACTAAACGGTGGCTAAAAGTAAATGTACGTCTTCGGGGCGGGGTGTAACTCCCCACCGGCGGTGAAAGCCCGCGAGCCCACCTGCTTTGCGCAGGGACGGCTGATCTGGTGTAATTCCAGGGCCGACGGTCATAGTCCGGATGAGAGAAGATAAGGCTCTTTCGCTGCATATGGAGAGCGCTTAAATGCAAGGCACGTTCCCGAGACGTCCATCAGTGCTGCAATAGCGATGTATCAGCCAATGGATGTATGAAGGAGCGTTATGATTAAGCTGAATAGCGAAACTTTTGAACTGCGGTTGAGCCGTGCAATGGAAGATATGCGCGCGGGTCACCCCGTCATTCTAGTTGACAACTTCGACCGCGAAAACGAGGCCGACCTGATTGTTGCCGCTGAAAAGCTCTCAGAAAAAACCATGGCTCTGTTGATTCGAGAGTGCAGCGGAATTGTATGTTTGTGTTTGCCAGAGGAAAAGCTTCGTCAACTCAAGCTTCCCCAGATGGCCGCGAACAACGAAAGCTGTTACCAGACGGCCTTTACAGTTACGATAGATGCTCGCGATGGAATCTCAACAGGCGTTTCTGCGGCTGATCGGGTGCGCACGATACGCGCAGCGATTGCGCCGGGTGCAACTGCTGAAAATCTGGTTCGGCCCGGCCATGTGTTTCCGCTACGTGCTGTTGCGGGAGGCGTGCTGGCTCGTCAGGGGCATACCGAAGGTGCTGTCGACATGGCAAGAATTGCCGGCTTATCCCCTGCAGCCGTTCTATGCGAAATTACCAACCCCGATGGAACGATGGCGAAGGGAAAGGATGTCGCCTGCTTTGCTGACAAATTCGGTTGCGTTGTTCTGAGTATCTCTGAATTAGTCGCATATAGTCATCAGACCGAGTCCGATCAATCTCTCGTGGCCTGCTAGTTAGAGGTACGTGCTTATTCCATCGAGCGTGTCCTATCGTCTGGGTAAGTAATTGTTTGTAGGTATAAGCGGAAGGAATTGATGATGTTGATTGGTGCTTGCTGCACAGATGTGAAACAGGTTGCTGCCGCTGATCTGCCGACAATCAGGGGGCTATTTCGCGTATTGGGATTCGAGCGCACGATTGGAAATCGCACCGAAACGGCCGTGGCACTTATAAAAGGATCCATCGTGGCCGGTATCCCGCTGGTGCGAATTCATTCCCAGTGCGTAACAAGCGAGATTTTTGGATCCGTTCGATGTGATTGCGAAGATCAATTGAGCATGGCGCTGGATGCGATCGCAGCAGAGGGGCGCGGTGTTCTGATCTACGAGATGCAAGAGGGACGCGGTATTGGTCTCATGGCAAAGCTGCGTGCGTATGCTCTTCAGGACCGTGGTCTTGACACGGTGCAGGCAAATGAGCATCTTGGCTATGCTGTGGACTATCGGGATTATGCGCTGCCTGTGGCTATTCTTCAATCACTCGGGTTGCGCCGGATCCGTTTGATCACAAATAATCCACGCAAGGTTGAGGCGGTTGAGCTTGGCGGCATTACAGTCGCAGATCGCGTACCTTGCGAGGGTGTGCCGGATTCTCATGCCCGCGCCTATCTTCTGACGAAAAAGAGGAAACTCGGGCATCTCTTGACGTGTGTCTAGTTCCGAATGGAATTGTGGAGGACGCAGTGTTTACTGGAATCATTGAAGAGGTTGGACGGTTGGCAGATATTCTGTCGGAAACAGGAACAAGGCGCCTTCGGATTCAGGCGCATGGCATCCTGCAAAATGTACGCATCGGCGATAGCATCGGCGTAAATGGAGTGTGCCTGACTGTCGTCGAGCGTACGGATCATGATTTCTGTGCGGATCTTGCAGAGGAAACCTGGGAACGAACAACATTCTCGCACCTGGCCGCGGGCGCCAAGCTGAATCTTGAAAGGCCGTTGCGCGTAGGCGACAGGTTTGACGGGCACATGGTGCAAGGACATGTCGAAGGCGTCGGACAGCTACTTGACCTGACGCCCGTGGCGGACGCCGAGGACTTCTGGTTGCGGATCAAGGTGCCTCTGGAACTGGAAAAATATCTCGTCTATAAAGGTTCTGTCGCGATTGAAGGGATCAGCCTGACTGTGGCAAATCTGGAAAGCCATGTCTTAACTGTCGCCATTATTCCGCACACCTATAAGATGACCAACCTTTCATCACTCTCAACGGGAGATTACGTCAATATCGAGACCGACATTGCGGCGAAGTATTTTGCAAAGTGGGTGATGCCCGAAACTCCGGAGGCAGATCGCCGCACTTTGAATCCGGCGTCGTTTCGATACGCCATTGTTGTTAGCGACTTTAATGCATTGATTACGGAGCGGCTTCTCGATGGCGCTCTAGCTACCCTGATTACAAGCGGCGTTCCGCAAGCGCAGATAGAGACGGTTCATGTTCCCGGTGCATATGAGATTCCAATCGCATCGCAATATCTTGCACAATCAGGAAACTATGATGCTTTGATCTGTCTCGGGTGCTTGATACGTGGAGCAACTCTGCACTATGAGATCATCGCGCATGAAACAGCTCGCGGAATCGGCGAATCCGCTCTTAAAACTGGCATTCCGCATAGCTTCGGCGTTCTGACATGCGAGAATCAGGAACAGGCTTTTGAGCGTGCGGGATTAAAGCTGGGCAATAAGGGCGCAGAGGCGGCAAGCGTTGCCATGCGGATGGCGAGTCTGAAACGCAGGTTCGTACTAACGAATACTGAGTTGGACGCGAAAAGCGGTCAGAGGAATGAGAAATAGACATGCTTGAATCTGTCGGAGGTGAATCTATATTAACTCAGAGGCTGTTATTACCTTTGCTGGAAAGTTCGAACAAGGTTGGCGAGCATGAGGCAAATGAAGGCGAGGTAGTGCAGTTCGGCCAAAGTTGTAACCAGCCTCTCGTAGTTGCGAGCCGGTCTTCGAAAGCGTGCTACCCAGGCAAAGTCCCGTTCGGCCACCCAGCGGCGCGGCAGCAAGACGAAGCCGTGTTTGGTGCGCCTCAACATATAAGCGCAACAAACCACATCTATGCAATAATGACTCGTGGCAGGCTCACCGCTGAAGCATGCAAATATCTATACAACATTATTACCGGCTCACCGGAGCGCCGAAATACAGACCTTTATGATAGGTACATTGCAATGACACGAACCTGATGTCATTGCATTTTCGTAACCTTCTCATCTTGATGCAATCAGGAGTAAATCAGAATTCGATGAAGAAACAAACAGTTTTCGCAATCAGTTTTTCCATGTTGCTGTTTTTCCAGACGAACATTTCCAGGGCGCAAGGAACAGAACACTGGATTACTGCCTGGGCAACAGCCGCATACGCTCAATTTTCTGCGCCTGGAGTGCCAGAAGAACCTTCCCTTGAAAACAAAACGATCCGCATGGTGATTCGTCCCACGCTCGGCGGTCATTCCATGCGGGTTCGATTCTCCAATGAATTCGGCTCTCTTCCGGTTCGGATTGGCGCCGCGCATGTGGCCGTGACAGACAGGGATTCCACAACCAAACAAGGCACGGATCACATTCTTTCCTTTGCGGGGAAATCGTCCGTGTCCATTCCGGCGGGTGCCCCACTCATTAGCGACCCCGTGGAAATGGATATTACACCGTTCACGGAATTGACCATCAGCATCTATCTGCCGGCGAAAACCCCTGTGACGACTCTGCACGGACTCGCCAAGCACACCTCCTGGTTCGCAGCAGGAGACCAGAGTGGCAGCCTGAACACGGTAGATGCGCTCCCTCGTGATTCCTGGTTTTTCCTCTCCTCTTTGGAAGTGCTTGCTCCAGAAAGTGCTTCGGCCATCGTTGCATTCGGCGACTCCATCACCGATGGCGCCGGTGCCCGGGTCAGTCACTATGCGGACTGGCCCGACAAACTAGCTCAGCGCTTTGCCGCATCCCGCCCGAACAATCACACGGCGATTCTCAATGAAGGCATCAGTGGTAATCGCATCCTTCACGATGCCGCCGGTACTGCCGCACTTGCCCGATTTGATCGGGATGTTCTGGGAAAGAGTGGCGTGAAAGGACTGATTGTCCTTGAAGGAATCAATGATATCGGTTTTCCACGAATCCGCATGGAAGAGCTGAAGTCACCCAGCACCCCGAAAAATCCTTTCGTCAGCGAGAAGGTGTCCGCGGAGGAGATCATAGCCGGTCTGCAGCAACTCATTGTGCGCGCTCACGAGCATGGTCTTCTCATCTTCGGAGCAACACTGACTCCATGTGAAGGAACAAACTCCTGGGACGCCGAGGGGGAAGCTATCCGGCAGAGTGTCAACCAATGGATTCGTTCAGCCCGAGCATATGATGGTTTTATTGATTTCGATGCTGTAATTCGCGACCCGAAACATCCTTCTCGCATGAAGGCAATCTATGACTCCGGTGATCACATCCACCCCAGTGATGCTGGCTATCAGGTGATGGCAAACGCTATCGACCTGAACATGCTTCAAACGACAAAATAGATACCGAACGCAATATTACGGCCCATTCCTGTCATGAAGTGAATGGGCCGTTTTTTCCTGATTGCTTACAAGTCGGTAGCTTCGGCGACACATGAAGAGATGGACGCCATTGTTTACAAGGTAATTTGGCGTGTGCATTTTTGCTTTCCTTGACGATTGTCGAGTAAGCGATCATCAGTCTTTCAGATGACGTTCAAAGAAACGTACGATCACGTCATATACCTCACGTGATTCCGGCAAATCCGAGTTATACCAGAAAGCATGAGGAAGTCCGTCCCATACATAGAGTTCTGTTTGTACACCCTGACGAGCCAGTATATGGTGCGAATCAACCACGGAACTGAACTCAAAGGCACGCGTACTCGTAACAAACAGGGTTGGAGGAAATGCTGCGAGAATCTCCTTCGAATGAATGGGATAAACAAGCGGATCCATCAAATTCGTATTGCGCAGATAGTCCGGAGTATTTTTTGCCGTTTTTGCGGTATTGCTAACAGGCAGCGGTGGTAAGTTGATCCCATTCAGGGGAAGCGCAAGATGTCCTGAATCGCCTGCAAACATATCGTTCAAGGAGGCACACAATACACCAACAGCGGCCGGCTGAGGAAGGTTGTGATGCTCGAACCAGGCAACCGACATGGACGTAAGCATTCCTCCTGCCGAGCATCCATAGATGCCGATGTGCTGCGGTGAATACTCTTTCAGAATTTGCTGATAAACAGATGCGACATCTTCGCTGGCCGCCGGAAAGTGATATTCCGGAGCCATTCGATAATCAATCGAGATGACTTTGATCTTTCCGATGGCAGCAATCGGAATGGACTCAACCAGAGACGCCGTTCCCGCGCCGGAAAGGAAACCGCCACCATGCAGGTTCAGCAAAACACGATTGAGATTTTTCGCGGAGATACCTTCTTTCGGTACAACCTCATCAACACGAACACCTCCGATCCTGCGGCTGGTAACCTCAACGGCATAACGCTTTCGCATCGGCGTAAGGAAGGTATGCATAATTGCATCCTGCGCAGCGCGATAGCCCTGAATGTCCTCTGCCGCCGAGGGGCCACCGGAAAATGGCTGATCGCGCAATAGATGAATCATGTAGTCCTGTGCTTCCCGACTGAGCAGTGTTGACAGCGGGATATTCAGATCCTTCAGCTTGACCGCGCCATCAGCAATTCCTACCTGTCTCTGAGCAGTTGCCTGAGCACAAAGAGCAGTGCTGCAGGCAGCCAATTCAGTCCATGCCACCATTGCCAAAACAGCACGCTTCATCTTTCGCATACCTCATACCTCCCGGCTTTCGTTTTCGAGGCTGTTTCCATCCGCCACGGTTATGGTCATTATTTAATGACCGGCCGCTCGAAGAGATCCATGGCCTGCCGCACCGGATTGTCCAGCGGAATATCCCGCGGGGCACAGGCAATCGCATCGTCATTGTCCACCCCCACATCCTCCAAAAAACAGATTTTTGAATATTCATCCACAAGCATCTTCGGATACGTCGGACCTTCGTCGCGATACCTGTTCATAAGAGGAATAAAATCGTTCTGGAAGCACACTGTCTTCTTCGGATCGTCGCCAACCCACTTCGGAAAAAAGATTGTGCCGTGAGTCCGCCGTGCTTCTAGGTCCAGCGCAAGGCTAACATCCGTTCCGGTTGGTTCCGTCCAGGAAATTTTGAAGATTCCCTTGCCAAGGGAAATAAGGAATACTTTCTGATCCTTCACCCAACGCCCGCCAACAATACCGCTATGGATGCGATAGTCAATTGTGTCAGAATTTTTGACGTACAGTTCGTACATCCACCCGTTTTCGTAGACGTACACCATACGCTTGCCAACAATGGCCTTTAAATCATTTTGCAGCGCTTCCGCTTCCTGCATTTTGCCCTTTCGTTGTTGCCAATCCCGCAAATATGTTTTCCGCATCCGCAAGACTACCTGCTGCCCCTCAGATGAGAATCAAAAAACTTCAGAATTATTGCGTATGCATCCTTCGACTCCGGCACGTCCGGATTGTAGAAGAAACCATGAAACAAGCCATCCCAAATCACCAGATTGGAATCTGCTCCGGCCTTTAGCAGTTGCAGGTGGGAATAAATTGCGCTGCTCATGGCGAAATCACGTGTCCCGGTGAGGATCAGTGTCGGAGGAAATCCAGCCAGCACTTTCGCATGCATAGCCTGAAAAACAAGTGGATCTGATTTGTTTGTCCCGGCAAGATAGCCCAGTGATGGCGCTTCTTTTTTATCCGAAACAGGCATGCGCGCTTCGCCCAGCGGCATTGCAGTGTACATTGCGTCGCCCGCGGAAAAATCACCTATGCCGGCGCAGAATATTCCCGCAGCGCCAGGCATCGGAAGCTGATGCGCCTGAAACCAGGCGATAGACATGCCCGTCAGCATTCCACCCGCCGAGCAGCCATAGATGCCAATGCTTTTCGCATCGTATTTGCGGAGCAGTTCCGCGTACACTTTAGCGACATCTTCGCTCGCAGCTGGGAACTTATACTCTGGAGCCTGTCGATAATCGACACTGACCACACGAATGCCGCCGATCGCTGCAATCGGAATAGACTCTAACAGCGAACATCCTGGCCAGCACCCCGCAAAGCCGCCACCGTGCAGGTTGATCAACACCCGCGATTGATTCACCGGTGAAATCCCTTTTTCCGGGGTATAGATCGACACATGTACACCTGCAATGTATCCATCTTCAGTGCTGACCGGATAGATGGTTTTCATGCGCTCCAGATAGGGACGCATAAAATGAGGAATTCCCTTCTCCTGATAGGTTGCGGAGGGATCCTGCATATCTTTCAGATGCTGTGCGACATAGGCCTTCGCTTCCGCGCTTAAAAGCGAGGAGGGCGGTATGCTCATCGAAGGAACCAGCACATCACCTTTCGGTGTAATGACTACACTCGGCGCCGGATTGGAGGTCTGCGCACATATCTTGCCTAGCAATAGAACAAATATCCCAAGCAGTAATAAACCTTTCGCTCCCAGTCTCGAATTTCGCATGAACTCTCTCCCTCGCTGGTTTGAAGATGCAGGCCCCATTCGTTTTGCATTGCATCTCAGTCTGTAGATTCGATCCGGATCTATCTCTAGATCCGGATCGAATGTTTGTTTTTGCTTTGTGGACCGCGCATCTGTGCGCTAGAACGAAAGACGCAATGCGAACTGCATCAGACGCGGATTGTTTGCCTGACTTGTAACCTGTCCGAAGGTGGACTGGAAGGTCCATGATTCGGGCTGAGCAAACTGTTTGCGGTTAAAGATGTTATAGAACTCCGAGCTGAAGTCAAACGTCATCTTGTTATGGATCGGGAAAGTACGAATTAGAGAGACATCGAAGTTCTTCTCGTTATCCGCCCTAAGTGTTGAATCCGTACGGCTTTCGTCTCCCAGTTCATAGGAACCTGCATTGGTATAGCATGCAGTATTGAACCACTTGACCTTGCCGTTGTAGTCAACCGATCGACCGGATTTCTTGTTACACCCCTGAACGACATTCGGACGAACGAGGCCGCCATAGGTTGAATTGCTTGCACCAAAATACGTAGACAGCGCATTCGGCAATCCTTCAAGCGCAATCGGCGCACCACTGCGGAAGGTTGTAATACCGCTGATGCGCCAATCAGAAACGATTGGAGTCACTACGTACCCGGCGTGGTTGAGAAAGCGCTGTTTGTTGCCAAAGGGCAGTTGAAGGCTATAGCTGATCTGCAGGTTAAACGGATAGTCCTGCAAACTCAACGACTTTTCGGAATGCAGATTGTTGTTGTCCTGCACAAGACCAACGGAGCCACTGTCCGCAGCCTCCATAAAGCTGGAGACATTGTCGGTATTGCTGAGCAGTTTTGCCCATGTGAAAGCGACACCTACAATACCGGTCGCACCAACCTTTCGGTTAAGGCTTGCCTGCAGGGAATGATAGGTTGACGCGCCTTCCCGCGGGCTGCGTTTGAGCACATTGAGATACTGTGGATAGGGCCGCAACAGATAGCCCTGCATGACAGTGGCCGCGGAAAGTGATCCCGAGCTGATGGAACCATAGAAGGGATTGTTCACTGTCTTCAGCAGGTCAGATCCCTTTGAGAAATACTGACTGGGAAGCTGGTTGAGGTTGCGAGTCGACCAGGTTCCGGCGCCTTCCAGAAACAGGTGCGTGCCCTTGGCTCCGGCATAGGCAATGGATACCGTTGTGCTGGAATCAAGAGTGCGCTCAAAGGTCAGATTGAACTGCTGCACATAAGACTGCGCGTTATTCGGCACCTCACCGCTGATGGCCTGTCCGAGCAGGTTGTTGAGGCCGGTCGTGCTGCGCCCCGGAGACAGAATAACCCCAGTCGGGAAAGGATTGCTGACCGTCGTTTCCGTTGTGCCAGCTGTAACGTTGGTAGGTGCAACGTTGCTAAGCGTCGTCGAGGCGGCATTGATTGGCGACATATCCGGGCCATCCTGCGACATGGACGAAGGCAGATGCGAAATACCATAGCCCAAGCGAACGACCGTCTTGCTATCCACACGATACGCAAAGCCAATACGAGGATCGAAAAGATCCCAGTGGAGGTTTTCCATGCGACGTGACGCATACGCGCTGCTGTCAACCAGAGCAAGATTGCCAACAAGGTTCTGGTTTGAGCTGGTCGCAGTATTGTAAATCGTGCCCAGCGGGCTGGCCGCGTTCGGTAGGAAAACGCTGTTGAGGTTGTCCTTTTCGGAATAGGTGCTCGGCTGATCCCAACGCAAGCCCAGCGTTGCTGTCAGTTTCGGAGTCACCTGCCATGTATCGGTAACAAAGAGGCCATAGCTGTGCAGAAAGCTGTGCGTGCCATTCAGTTGGCTATTGGTTGTGCTCAACGGATAGCCCAGTAGGAACGAAGCCAGCGCGTTGCCTGATTTGGAATCGCCGGAAAGGGCTGTAAAGTCCGTGCTGGTAGTAAACGAAACATTTGCACCAGGCGCAGAAGTCGTCGTCCAGGCAACCTGACGGGCAGTGCCGCCAAATTTGACGGTATGATGACCGGCAATCCAGGTCATGCTCGCATTCAGCGTGTAGAGGTTGTTGGTCCAGTCCAGATAAAGATTACCCCCCGTGCTGGAATATCCATTCAGGCTGATGTAGGGAAAAACGCCCTCTCCAAACTCAGACTGCAGCGCGGAATAGTTGGAGCCAAATGACGACATGTCCCGGTTATAGCTCATGCTCAACTGCTTTGCTTCATTGCGCAGATAGGAAACGCGCACATCCGCAATCAGGTTTGGCCTGATTACTTGCGTATCGCCAAGCACAACCTGGTGCGTGGTGCTGTTGGTTCCGACCAGCCCGGTTTTGTTGTTCCATGCATCGTTGGGACCACTGTTTGGATCCCAGTAGGTATAACGGCCGAAGAAGGAGTTCTTTTCTCCTATATGATGATCAATGCGGGCATCGTACTGGTCCTGCCAGCCGGAGGTTTTGGAGGAAACAGAATAGTTACTCGAGTACGCGGAACTATTCGGGGTTGGATAAGTAGCCTTGATAATCGCCTTGGCCGAAGGATCGATCCGGTCGGGGCAGATTTTGTTGAGTACTCCGTTACAGGAGAACTGCGGCTTTCCCGCCGAATAGATGTCATAAATGGGGTTGGAGCCAGCGATGCCGGAAAAATCGCCGTCAATTTCATCCGCGGTCGGCAGGGTATAGGTTGCCGGGGTTTCACTGGTAACCCGTTCATGCTCCCAGGAAAAAAAGGCAAACGTGCGATTACGATGAATCGGCCCGCCCGCATTCAGACCATACTGATTCTGATGAAGCGGAGTACGATCTAATTTTTCGTGATTGCTGAACCAGTTATTTGCGTCAAAAACAGTATTGCGGATGTACTCATACGCGCTGCCATGAAAATCGTTTGTGCCGCTCTTGGTGCCAAAGTTTATTACGCCACCGGCAAAGCCGCCAAACTCAGCGCTGACGTTGTTGGTTGAAACACGAAATTCCTGCACGGCGTCCTGCGTCGGAACGAGTGAATCAACATTGTTAGCCGGCAGGTTGACCTGCGCTCCATCCACATAGAACGCGCTTTGCCCGCCAAAGCCGCCGCCGATCTGATAGTTACCATATGCAATGGGCTGGGTCATGGCGCCACCATCATAGTTGGCAGCCGTGTTGCCCGAGGTTCCGCCACCGGCCACAACGCCGGGAATCAGCGTAAGCAGGTTGTTTACGTTACGGCCGTTCAGCGGAGTGTGCTGAATCTGCTCCTGTTCAACCACACCGCCTAGATCAGCACTATCGGTCTGCAGATCCGGAGGAGCGCTTGTCACCGTTACTGTTTCCTTCGCCTGGCCGATTTCCAGTTGCGCATTCACGCGAAGAGTTCCACCAATCTGCACATCCATATTGCTCTGGACAAAGGCTTTGAACCCTGCGGAATCAACCTTGATCTGATAAGGCCCAGGCTTCAGGTTCAGGAACGTGTAATTGCCTGTCTCTCTGGTATTCGTGTTCTGTACTTCGCCAGTTGCAGTGTTGGAAAGCACTACATGCGCGCCCGGGATAGCGGCGCCCGTCGCATCTGTCACCAGACCAACCACGCTGCCTGTGCTGTTCTGCGCCTGCAAAGAAACCTGGCATAAACATGCAAAGATTCCCAGAATCAGACCAATCAGAATCAACCGCGATTTGGCGATCAAACCGCAGTGGACAGGCCGGCTTTCTGAGTGCCATAGATGAGTTCGAACTTCAACAAAAGGTGTCATTCTGTCTCCTGTTGCCTCCATATCACGAAGAGCACCCGCGTTCTTTGCGCTGGTGCTCTTCTTCAGATTCGTATACAGGTGCATTACGCATCCTGCTCCGTATTACCAATTCAAACTACAGCAGACAAAGAACACCCGTCTAGTGCAAATTTGCTGATTAGGCTATAAAGCTGTATATATATCTGATATGTGATGACAAGAATTGCGCACTCGAGCTTTCTCAGCCAAAACGCCCACTCCTGGACCATCAACCAGGAACAATGTCGCTACAACACAATGGATTTCCATTCCACCGGTTCTCTACGTAACACAAAAAACATCCTCTGTGTCGTCCAGACAACAAGGGAATGGTTGCTTCCGCAGAGTGCGTACACTCGTTTTTCGGGCACATTTTACTCGAGATTTTCCGCCATATGTGCGCCACAAGACTGGCGCACGATCAATTGGCAATGCAGAAAAACATCTCTCGGCGCAGCCTCAGGATTCGCCAGCCGTTCCAGCATTGTCGCCATGGCGGCTCGGCCTATATCCGCGCAAGGCTGACGCATTGAGGTGAGCTGGACGGGTAAAAGGGAGGCGTATTTCACGTCGTCAAAACCCACCAGCCGTACCTCTTCGGGGATTTTAACCCCAAGCCCCAGCATGGTATGCATCAGTTTAGCGGCGGTCAGATCATTCGCGCAAAAAATCGCATCTGGATGCTTTTCCTCCAGCATGGAACGAACCCACCTTTCGTCCGATGGGTTTCCTCTGGCCACCAGATCCTCATCTTTCAACAGGTTGTGATCAAACAGCGCCTCCCGATAGCCTGCAATGCGAGCGTCCACCGTGGGCGCCGAATAAACCTTGGCGACAAAAGCGATCCGTTTGGCTCCGAGACTAATTAGATGACGGGTTGCAATATAGGCGGAATGCTTGCTGGCCACTCCGACCAAGTCATAGTTGCTGCGCAAGGGATACGGCATTATGCAGCGGTCCAGCAAAACAACCGCAATCTTCGCCCGATCCAGCTCAGCAACAATGCGCTGATTCACCTGATCCTTGTGTGCTGTCAGTTCCAAGGGCGCAAAAAACACCCCGGAAACCTTCTGCTGAATATAATCATGACAAAGCTGCTCCGCCGCTTCTGCTTGACTCGCCTCTCCGACAGGCATATTGCCCCAAAGCAGGGCATGCTTGGTGGCAAAGGGGAAACTTGCCAGCCCTTGGCAAATCGGCTCAAAGATTTCCGTATCGCCCAATCCAGGAATCAGCAGACCAAAATGACGAAGCTCATTTTCTTTGTTGATGGCCGCATAGGTGCCGGAACCGGCTTTGCGAACGACAAAACCATCTCGCTCCAGATCATTCAAAGCGCGCACAATCGTCATCCGCGACACGTCAAACCGACGCACCAGTTCAGTCTCGCTGGGCAGTCTGGACCCCTGCCTGTATTCACCACTTTTCAGACTGGATACGATGCATTCATAGATCTGCGCGTACTTGGGAGGACCTGAAAAATTGCCTTCCTCCATTTGGACCTTCGCTCTCCTCAAACGTTCTGTACTGTTCATTTTTCTCTCCTTCACGAATATGGAATCACGCAGCAGATGCTTCTTGGGCCATTCTTATAAGCACAACCAGTATATATAACTTTTCCAATCTGTCTAATTTGCTATATAGTTTATTTGCTTATACTACCTTTTAGGAGAGACTTAGCCCCCATGCGCATACTCAGTTTCGGCGAAATACTCTGGGATCAAATTGATGGACATGAACATCTTGGCGGAGCGCCCCTCAATTTCTCCGTTGCCAGCCAACGCTTGGGCGGAAAGACTTTTCTGGTCAGCGGCGTCGGAACAGATCAGCGTGGCTGTCTTGCCCTTGAACAGATCCGGGCACACTCGCTGAACACTCGCTTCATTCAACAAATCCCGGGGTTCCCAACCGGTATTGCAACCGTCGTCAAGAATTCTACTGGCAACGCCAGCTTCTCCATTCCCCGACCTGCAGCCTTTGACAGGTTATCCGTCACATCGGAACAAATTGAAGCGCTCTGCCAGATAAACCCCGAGTGGATCTACATGGGAACGCTTGCCCAAACCACCGATTCCACATTTCAGCTTTTGCAACAATGCCGGAAACAGCTTCCCGAAACACGGTGCTTCTACGACATAAACCTGCGCAAGGGGCACTGGAACCTTGAAATTGTGCAACGGCTTTCCGCCCTCGCTTCAGTTCTCAAGCTGAATGACGAAGAAGCTGAGACGCTTTTTCAACTTTCCAACCTTAATGGGCCGTTTTCGATCGAAGCTTTTTGCCGTTACTGGAGCCGCACCTGGGACATTCCCATTCTGTGCATTACCCGTGGCGCAAAAGGCTGTTCCATCTGGGATTCCAAACAATTCGCGGAATTTCCTGGATATGCGGTAAAGGTAGTGGATACGGTGGGTGCGGGAGACGCTTACTCGGCTGCCTTTCTGCATGGTCTGGAACAAAAATGGTCCGTAAAGAAAATTGCCGCCTTTGCCAATGCGGCTGGCGCCATCGTTGCCAGCCGTTCCGGCGCGACTCCGGACTGGACGGCTGAAGAGTGTGTGCAAATGATCCGTGACAACCAATAAGCGTAGTCATTTGCAGATGAAGCCGTTCCCGCACAGGAAACCATTCTCTCCCTTCCTCGCTAAGACGACAACAAGGAGAATCTCATGCAAAAGATCCTTACAACTTTTCTCTTTGCCATGACCGTGTTTGGTCTGGCAGCAGACAGGGCAATCGCGCAATCCAATTCCTGCTCCACCCTGAAGCAGTTCGCGGCTCCTGGAGTCACCATCGAAAGCGCCGAACCGGTTGCTGCCGGTGGCATTGATGCTAGCCAGAACCCAGCCCTGCCGCCACTGCCCAAATCCTGGAAGTTGCCCGCTTACTGCCGCGTTCATGGCGTAATCCATGCCCGTACAGGATCGGATGGCAATAGCTACGGCATCCATTTTGAATTGCGCATGCCCGATGACTGGAAAGGAAAACTCTTCTTTCAGGGGGGCGGTGGAACCGACGGCGTCGTGCAGCCCGCGCTCGGACTCGTCAACTTTAAAGACGCCCCCGCGCTCGCTCGCGGCTTCGCCGTGGTCACGGAAGACTCCGGCCACCAGGGTGCAGCCAACATCGCCTTTGGCAACGAGCAGCAGGCCCGCCTCGATTATGCCTACAACGCCATTGGCGAGGTCGCTCGCACAGCCAAGCTGATCATTGCGGCCTATTATCAAAAACCGGCTAGTCGCTCCTATTTTGTGGGCTGCTCGAATGGTGGCCGTGAAGCCATGATGGCCACACAGCGCTTTCCGCTGGAATTCGACGGAGCGGTAGCCGGCGACCCTGGTTTTCATCTCTCCCATGCCGCCATCGCTGAAGCCTGGGACACAGAAACCTTCAACAGCGCTGCTCCGACAGATGCTCAGAAACGGCCCATTCTAGCCCGCTCCCTCTCTCCAGACGATCTCTCCCTGGTCGCTCATGCCGTGCTGCAAAGCTGCGACGAACTGGATGGCGTGCGCGACGGAGAAATCAACAACTTCCAGGCCTGCCATTTCGATCCGGAAGTTCTGGTTTGCAAGGGTGAGAAGACGGCGCAGTGCCTGAACCGCCAGCAGGTGGATGTTTTGAAAAAATCTTTCGTGGGCGCGCATGATTCAAAAGGAAACAGACTCTACTCCGGATGGCCATGGGATGCAGGCATCGGGGACATGGGCTGGCGCGTATGGAAGCTGGGCACATCGGAGACATCGCAGCCCAACGGAATCAGTGCGACGTTCGGCCTGATGGCACTAAGTGGCTACTTCGTTCATCCGCAAGTTCCAAGCCTGAATCTCGAGCATGTGGATTTTGACCGTATCTCTGCTCAGGTGGATGATACCTATAAGATCAACGACGCTACCAGCACCGATCTGAGCACCTTCGCAGCCCATGGCGGAAAACTTCTTCTTTATGAAGGCCTCAGCGATCCAGTCTTTTCCGCATCGGATCTGATCGAATACTATGAGCAATTCCTCGCCGCCAATGGCGGGCAGGAAAAAGCTCGCGGTATCGCCCGTTTGTTTCTTGTCCCAGGCATGACGCACTGCGGTGGAGGCCCGGCAACGGACGAATTCGACGCCTTGTCCGCTCTGGAGCACTGGGTCGAAGATGGCATTGCACCGGAAAGCATTACCGCAACTGGCCGCGCCTTCCCGAATCGCACGCGGCCGCTGTGTGCCTATCCACAGTATGCGGCCTACACCGGGAAAGGGAATCCTGAAGACGCTGCCAGCTTCGCCTGCAAGTAATCCGGTTTGCGTCAGGGATTCCCGTTTCCCTGCCGCACACTTTCCGCACTGGCCCAATACGTCACGATTTTTGGAGAGTTGCGATGAAGAACCAGGTTCAATTGACCACATATATCGACCGCCTGTCCGGCGGTGGCATTCAACAGCTTCGCGATTTGTTGAGCGGACCTTTGCGCGGCCTGTTTGGCGGCGCACATCTGCTGCCATTTTTTACCCCAATTGACGGTGCCGATGCCGGATTCGATCCCATCGATCACACGCAGATCGACCCGCGCCTTGGAACCTGGGAAGATTTGCAGGTGCTGGGCAGCGAACTGGAGCTGATTGCTGATCTCATCGTCAATCATGTCTCGAGCCAGTCGCCGCAGTTTCGCGACTTCTTGCAGCGCGGCGTTGAATCGCCTTATGCGGGCATGTTCCTGACCTACGACCGAGTTTTTCCGCAGGGCGCCACGGAAGCAGATCTGATGTGTATTTATCGTCCCCGTCCCGGTCTTCCGTTCACATATACGGCCTTGGCCACCGGCGAAAAACGCCTATTGTGGACCACCTTCACACCGCAGCAGATCGATATCGACGTGACCGATCCGCACGGAAAGAGTTATTTGGAAGCGATTCTTGAGCGCTTTCACGCCGCGGGCATACGCGCCATCCGTCTGGATGCGGTTGGCTATGCCATCAAGAAAGCAGGAAGTAGTTGTTTCATGATTCCCGAAACCTTCGATTTTATCGCGGAACTTACTGCGCGAGCGCATGCGATGGGAATTGAAGTGCTGGTCGAAGTGCACAGTTATTACAAGAAGCAGGTGGAGATTGCACGTCAGGTGGACTGGGTTTACGACTTCGCGCTGCCTCCGCTCCTATTACATGCGCTCTACAAGGCTGATGCAGGTCCACTAGCCGCATGGCTGGCCGTGCGCCCGCACAACGCCATCACGGTGCTGGACACCCACGACGGGATCGGCGTCATTGATGTCGGCGCGGATGATCTGGACAATCCCGGCCTGCTCGAACCGGTGGCGATCAACGATCTGGTCGAAAATATCCACCGAATGAGTCATGGAGAAAGCCGACAGGCCACCGGCGCCGCTGCCAATAACCTCGATCTCTATCAGGTAAACTGCACGTACTTCGACGCACTGGGCAAGGATATTAACTCATCGCTGCTGGCGCGCGCTGTGCAGTTCTTTGTGCCAGGAATTCCTCAGGTTTATTACACCGGCCTGCTGGGTGGAACCAACGACATGGAGCTTTTAAAGCGCTCCGGAGTTGGACGAGATATTAACCGCCACTATTACACCGATGGAGAAATTCATCAGGCAATCGATTCTCCTTTTGTTGCTCAGTTGTTTGAGCTCATCCGTTTCCGCAACCAGCATCCGGCATTTTCCGGGAACTTTAGCTACGACCTGAAGAATGCTGGTCACCTAGATCTGAGCTGGCGCAACGCGGAGCATCATGCCGTGTTACATGCCGACTTTATTCAGCGCACAGCGCTGATTGAATATTCTCCGCTACATGCCAGCGATTCCGGAAAGATTGTCATTGGCGAGTCAAATTCGGAGACGAAAAGGAGCGAGAAACAATGAACAACTCTGTTTCACACGCCAGTCTACGCACCATTCGTCTGCTTACCTATCTGATGTTCATGATGTTTGCCATGACCACCGATTCTGTCGGTGTCATCATTCCGGAGGTAATTCGCACTTATCATCTGAGCATGACCGCCGGTGGCGCCTTTCACTACGCCAGCATGTCCGCCATTGCTCTTGCCGCCGTCTGTCTGGGATTTCTGGCTGACAAAATTGGACGCAAGCAGACCATCATTCTTGGGCTGTTGCTCTTCGCCATAAATTCATTTATGTTTTCATTCGCCAACTCCTTCTTTCAGTTTCTATTGCTAATCATCATTTCCGGCGCGGCTATCGGAATCTTTAAGACCGGCGCTCTTTCCCTAATCGGCGACATCTCATCCTCCACGGTGGAACACACGAGCACGATGAACAACGTGGAAGGATTCTTTGGAATCGGCGCAATTATTGGTCCCCTTCTTGTCGCACATCTGATTTTGCAGGGAGTAAGTTGGAAATGGCTCTACGTCATTGCCGGCTCACTGTGCGTTCTGCTTATCTTCACGGCGCACCGTGTGCAGTACCCAAAGACCACGACTCAATCCAAGGAGCACGTCGATCTGCTTAGGACGCTGCATGTCGCGTGCATGCCCCATGCACTGGGTTTTTCCGCGGCTTGTTTTCTATATGTTGCAGTGGAGTGCGCCATTTACGTATGGCTTCCCACTTACATCGTATTTTATGCCAACACGCCAGGCGCTCTGCCCACGCATGGCATGACTGCTTTTCTTGCCAGTTATGCCGTCTCCGTATTCTTCGTGCTCAGAGCCGGAGGACGCTTTCTGGGCGCATGGCTGCTTGCCAGAATGCGTTGGACACACGTGCTGGCGGCATTCACTCTGTGCACCTTCCTTTGCTTCCTTGGCGGCATCTTGGGTGGATTTTCGGCCACAGTTCTGCTCCTTCCGGTTTCAGGACTCTTCATGTCCGTCATCTATCCGACACTTAATTCGAAAGGCATCAGTTGCTTTCCAAAAAACGAACATGGCGCAATTTCCGGAGTGATTCTGTTCTTCACCTGCATTGGCGCCGTGCTCGGCCCGCTGGCCATGGGGTTTATCAGCGACATCTATGGCAGCCCGCGTTACGGCTTTATTTTGGCGACCTTCCTGTCGGGTCTGCTTTTTCTCGCTATGCTCTTCAACTTGATCTTTAATCCGGCACGCGCAGCCCTGCAGCGTTCGGATGAAAGCCAATACGGCGCAGCAGGGCTTTGATGTTGCCGTTGACCGCTTCGGCCATCCCCAGGGGAACCTTGGTTCGGCAGTAGTTCAGGATTCCATCCAGATGGCGAAGCAGCATATCGGCCAGTTTCTCCAGGGGTTTTACAGGTTGCGGAAAAACCGGATGTTTGAAAGGGCACGACTTCAGTCGTGCCGTAAGTTACTTAAAATCAACGAGGCCTTTAGGCCCTGCGGGATGTTTTTCGGGCGTTTAGCTTGAAAACAGGCCTTTTTCCGCAGCCTGTTGAGCCGCTGCCAACGCAGTTGGCCGATCCAGTTCTTCAGATAGCACATCATGGACCCCTCGTAGCGATAGCTCCACAGTCGGTCCAGGCTCTCTTTCAGCAGGTAGGCCTTCATGACGCGCCGACTCATACATCAAGGAATTCCGACGTCAGATTCTCGTACTGGGTCACGGTTTCACGATCCCGATCCACGAGGCGCTGCTTTTCCAGGAACTTCTGCCGGGCCGTCGAAAGCGAGACACGACCGGGCGTGTCGGGAACCAGCGTTCGTCCGGCGGCAGCGGCTGCCCTCGAACCAGCAAAGCTGGTACTCGCCATATTCAACGATGGACTGTCCAGGGGGAACAGAGATGTCCTCCGGCCATCCGCACCCCTTGTGAACGGGGTTTACCCGCAGGCGGCGCCAGCCGGATTCTGTATGGCAATAACGTAATAACGCAACTTTTCGATTCGCCATGAGGAACTCTCAGGCAGCCATTGGAGCGCGAATTACCAAGCTAAGTTATTCATTATAAATATATTATTTATATGGTGCCGAAGGGGGGACTCGAACCCCCACACCCTTGCGAGTACATGGACCTGAACCATGCGCGTCTGCCAATTCCGCCACTTCGGCACGGACACAAATTCAGCGCAATACGCTGAACGGCAGAATACCCAGTTTCGCAAAGCAAGGCTTCAAAGTCAAATGCGACTCTCTATCAATACAAAATGATTGCGCAGCGGCGGTCGTGCCAGAGCGGAAACAGAAGCGGCGCGCCCTGGCGATTTGAGCGCGTGGTCGCCACTCGATTCGTCCCGATTCTGGCTGAACAGGCGGCGGAAAGCTCGGATTTTCAAGCGAAACAGGCGAAACACGTCTTTTCGTGGATGAAGCCGCGTTGATTCGGTTGGCATTATGCGGTGGCTTCAATCGCCGCATAACGCCAACCGAATCAATAATATATTTACGGATAGGCTCTTAGCCCCTGATGTATTCATTCTCAGCTATTTGCAACTACTTCTCCTTGCGCTCCCCGGCCAGCGGTTGTTGATTGTTAGGGTGGAAGTTACGGCCAGCTTTCAAGGTTCTCAAAAACTCCGCATGTATTCTGGAAATGCTCTAGTATATTGTTTTGAATGAAGTGAGGGAGAAAGATGGCAACTTCGTACATGGCCGGAATTCCGGCGCTCAAGGAACTTCAAGCCGGTCTCAGGCGGAAAATGGACCAGGCCGTGGCCACCTTCCAAGCCTCTCTGGCCGCCACGCGCACGGGCCGGGCCAGCGTCCACATGCTCGACCAGGTCAAGGTGGACTACTACGGCACGCCAACTCCCATCAGCCAAATGGCGCAGCTTTCGTCGCCGGAGCCGCAACTGATTTTGATTGCGCCCTGGGACGTCAGCGTCATCAAGGAGATCGATAAGGCGGTGCGCACCTCCGATCTGGGCCTCAATCCCATTTCCGACGGCAAGCTGCTGCGCGTGCCCGTCCCGCCCATGACCGAGGAACGCCGCCGTGATGTCTGCAAGCACATCAACAAGGTGCTCGAAGATCACCGCACCGCCGCCCGCAACGTCCGGCGCGACGGCAATGACGCCCTCAAAAAACTCGCCAAGGAAAAGAAGATCAGCGAGGACGAGGAGAAGCGCGCTCTCGAAGAGATACAAAAAATTACCGACGGCGAAATCCGCCGCATGGAAGAGCTTTCGCAAAAGAAGGAAGCTGAAGTCATGCATATCTGACGGCTGCCTGCTTCTCCATTGATTTTCTTGGAAGGAACCAGAGCTGGTGTATTCCTCAGGGGCTAAACAGGCTGCGGAAAAGCTCCATTCGGAGGGAGGCGGGGGTTTCAACCCCCGTATAAAGCCAGCAGAATCAACGCGGGCTTCAGCCCCGGAAGAACCAATTCTGCCTATTTCACCTGAAAACCTGCCTTTTTCCGCAGCCTGTAAAGCCCGTCTTGATTTCAGACAACTTGCGGCACGATCTGCGCGTCCAGGCAAACGCCTGAACAAGCTCGATAGTTATCATAAAGAAAAACTCCGGGGCGCGGCCTAATTTGCCGCCGTCACGCCATCTTCCTGTACACTGGAGTATTCAAGGCCATGAAAACAAAATATCCAATCGGTATCCTGGGCGCGACCGGAATGGTTGGTCAGCGCTATATTCAACTACTCGAAAATCATCCGTGGTTCGAGGTTGCCTGGCTTGCGGCCAGCGACCGGTCAAGTGGTAAGCTCTACGGCGACGCCGCCAAGTGGCGGCTGGACACTCCGCTGCCTGAGCGCATTGCCAAGATGACCGTGGCGCCCGCCGCGCCTGAGGGCGCGCCGAAGATCATCTTTGCCTCGGTCGATGCGGCCATCGCCCGCGAGCTGGAACCCAAGTTTGCCCAGGCTGGTTGCGCGGTGTTGTCGAACTCCAGCGCCTTCCGCATGGCTCCCAATGTTCCGCTGGTGATTCCTGAGGTCAACGCCGCGCACCTGGACCTGATCGAGGAGCAGCCCACGCGCAAGCAGTCGGGTGGCTACATGGTCACCAATCCGAACTGCTCGACCATCGGCCTCGTTCTGGCCCTGAAGCCGCTTCAGGAGCGCTTCGGCATCGAGAAGATATTTGTCACCACCATGCAGGCCATCAGCGGCGCGGGTTACCCCGGCGTGCCCTCAATGGACATTCTGGACAACGTGATTCCTTACATCGGCAACGAAGAAGAAAAGATGGAGGAAGAAACCCTCAAGCTGCTGGGCGTCCTCGATGGTCACTCGGTCAAGCCGTTGGCGGCGGGCATCAGCGCCAGTTGCAACCGCGTTGCGGTTGTGGACGGCCACACCGAGGCCGTCTCCATCAAGCTGGCCCGGAAGGCCACGCGCGAAGAGATTCTGGCGGCTTGGGCGGAGTTCAACCCTCTGGCCGGACAGAAGCTGCCCTTCGCGCCCGAGCAGCCAATCCAATACGTGCCGCAGAATGACCGTCCGCAACCAAGACTTGACCGCAATCGCGGCCGGGGCATGGCTGTGACCGTGGGCCGTTTGCGCCCTTGCGGCCTGCTTGACTGGAAGTTTGTCGCGCTTTCGCATAACACCATTCGCGGCGCCGCCGGAGCCACGATTCTCAACGCCGAACTGCTGGCCAGCCAGGGCAAGCTGGAGCGATAGAAGGAGGGACAGCTCTTTGGTGGTTTTTTCAGGGGCGCAGCTTTATTGATCCGACCCTGATTAGTTGCAACAAGGATTGGGTGCCCCACCCTCGCGACGCATTTGTTTTTGTCGCTAGGGTGGGATAGTTCGATGCAAACCTTTTGAGCCGGATCAATAGTTTCGCTCAGGCGCGGCTGGAGTTTTGAAAGGGCACGGCCTTAACCGTGCCGCTGAATTGCAAATCAAGACGCGGCTTTAGCCGCCGAGGGATGTTTTCGCTCGTTAGGAAGATTCGTCATGAGCCTGGTAGTGATGAAGTTTGGCGGCACGTCGGTCGAAGACCCGGCGGCGATTGGACGCACGGCGGCCATCGTGGCCGGGCGCGTGGCCCAGGGCAAGCAGCCGGTCGTCGTTGTCAGCGCCATGGCCAAGGTCACGGACCAGTTGCTGCGCGCCGCCGCGGCCGCCGCGCAGGGCGACCGCGCGGGCGCTCTGGCCATCAGTTCGCGTCTGCGCGCGCGCCATCGCGAAACTGCCGCGGCGCTGGTTAAAAATCCCGCCGATCTGGCGTCCTTGCACGAATTCATCGATCAGAAGTTCGACTCGCTCGATGAGGTTCTGCGCGGCCTGGCGGCCATTCTCGAGCTGACCCCGCGCATCTCCGACCTGATTGTCAGCTACGGCGAGCGCATTTCCAGCCGCATCGTTGCCGCGGCCTTTCTTGAGCTGGGCATCAACGCCGCCCACGTGGACGCGCGCGAGATCATCATCACCGATTCGCAGTTTCAGAAGGCCACGCCGCAGCCCGCCCTCATTGAAAAGCACGCCGCGGAAAAGCTGCGCCCGCTCATCAGCCAGGGCAAGGTTCCGGTGATGGGCGGCTTCATTGCCTCCAATGAAAACGGCATCACCACCACTCTGGGCCGCGGCGGCTCGGACTTCAGCGGCGCTCTCATCGGCGGCGCTCTCTCGGCCGGGTCCATTGAAATCTGGACCGACGTCGACGGCATCATGACGACCGACCCGCGCATCTGCCCCGACGCCCTGCGCGTGAAGACGATCAGCTTTGAAGAAGCCGCAGAGCTGGCTTATTTCGGCGCCAAGGTGCTGCACCCCGCCACGGTTCTGCCCGCCATTCAGAAGAGCATCCCCGTGCTGATCCTGAATTCGCGGCGGCCCGAAGTGCCCGGCACGCGCATCATTGCCGAGGCCGTCCCGTGCGCCAACGCGGTCAAGTCCATCGCCTGCAAGCGCAAGATCGCGCTGGTGAACATCCATTCCACCCGCATGTTGATGGCGCACGGCTTCCTGCGCCGCATTTTCGAGGTCTTCGACCGCTTCGAAACGCCGGTCGACATGGTGGCCACCTCCGAGGTCAGCGTCTCTC
>Ga0224525_1000091_pt1 | contig 46590 bp, 27 predicted proteins | sample CFST100metaG_FD_179874 | JGI IMG/M metagenome (GOLD analysis project Ga0224525, IMG submission 179874) | Peat soil microbial communities from Stordalen Mire, Sweden - C.F.S.T100 | ecosystem: Environmental > Terrestrial > Soil > Wetlands > Peat | place: Sweden: Norrbotten County, Stordalen Mire...
AAATTCAGAATTAGTGTAGGGGAAGTTGATGCGGCAATCGCCGTTTTCCTCAAGAAAACGGCATCCGCGCACTATTTCTGACTGCACAGTATTTCTGAATTTGCTCTCTAGGGTGGGATTCCTCTACGCCATCAGGAGAAATTCTCTAAATACTGTCAGGGTGCCCCATCCATTTCCGCGCTTTTTGCGGAAATGGGTGGGAAACGATGTCACTGTTTTCTTGCCGGATCAATAGGGGTTGCAACAGGCTCAGTTGTTTGCAGATCATTTTGCCGCCTCGGCGCACAATAATACTTAAAGCATTTCTCCTTTAGGCATAGAGTTCGGGTGCCCCACCCTCGCCGCGTCTTTGTTTTTGCGGCTAGGGTGGGATTCCTCTACACCACCAGAAGAAATGCTCTAACTCCTTATCTTGGACGATTTTGCAGGCAACCCCTTTGTTTCGACGATTTTACAGCGGAATACTGTCTGTAAGCTAATGAAAACACGTATTTTATGCGCAAAATACGGGTGGGGGTAGGTCGTACAAGAACGCCGCTACGCCCTCGGAGCAAGCCATGGCGCCGAAGGGGCAGCGGAACCCGTAATGCCGGTTTCCAGGTAATTTTGTCCAGGTAATTTTGCAAGCGGCTCTCCATATAGACTTTTTGAGAGGTGTGAAGGGTCTCTTTCCACAGACGGTCAAGTAAACTGTGGGCGTGGCCATGCCGTTGGAATCAGCGAGGCTCCCAGTATGAGTGAAGCTCCAGCTTTGGTTTGGTTTCAGCTTGATCTGCGCGTAGCGGACAACCCTGCGTTCAATGCAGCCATTGAACGGGGCGCTCCGGTGATTCCAGTATTTATCTGGGCGCCGAAAGAAGAAGGCCGATGGCGGCCGGGCGCCACCTCGCAATGGTGGCTGCACCATTCGCTTGCCGCTCTCGCCGCCGATCTGGAAGAGCGCGGATCGCGCCTGATTATTCGCCGTGGGCCAATAGGCGCGGCCTTGAATAATCTTTTGGCGGAATCTGGCGCTTCGGCTGTGTTCTGGAATCGCCGTTACGAACCGGTGGCGATTGCGCGGGACCGTAAGCTGAAGTCACAACTTGAAAAGCTTGGGATCGACACTGAGAGCTTCGACGGAAACCTGTTGTTTGAGCCAGGAACGATTCGCAATGGCCGGGGAGAGCCGTATCGTGTGTTCACGGCGTTCTGGAGAGCCTGCCTTGCCCGGCCAGGTGCGCCGCCTTGCCAGAACGCGCCGAAGAAGCTGTGCGCGCCCGATATTTGGCCGCGCTCGCTGGCGCTTGCAGATCTCGAATTGAAGCCTGAAGACGAATGGTCATGCGCGCTTGGTGATAGCTGGCAGCCTGGCGAACGCGGCGCGAAAAAGCAGTTGAAGTACTTTGTGAAAACAGCTTTGCAGAATTATTCGACCGGGCGCGACAGGCCGGGCGTTGCCGGCACCTCGCGCCTCTCGCCGCACCTGCATTTCGGAGAGATCAGTCCCGCCGAGGTTTGGCGCACGGTCCAGAATGTGGCGAACAGCGGAGTGGCCGGTAATCAGGCCGCGTGCGACACCTATCTGCGGCAACTTGGCTGGCGCGAGTTTGCCTACCATCTTCTCTATCATTTTCCCAACTCCGCAGAACAGCCTCTTCGACCAGAGTTCGCCGCCTTCCCATGGATAACTGATGCGAGAGCCTTGAAAGCATGGAGACAGGGCAGAACGGGTTATCCGCTGGTCGATGCAGGAATGCGCGAGTTACTGCAGACGGGATGGATGCACAACCGTGTGCGGATGGTGGCAGCCTCATTTCTCGTGAAGCACTTGCTGATCGGCTGGCAGCAGGGCGAGGCCTGGTTCTGGGAGACGCTGGTGGATGCGGACATGGCCAACAACAGCCTCGGATGGCAATGGGTGGCAGGCTGCGGCAGCGACGCGCCTCCCTATTTCAGAATCTTCAATCCGGTGATTCAGGGAGAGAAGTTTGATCCTACTGGCGAGTATGTCCGTCGCTGGGTGCATGAGTTGGCGAGACTGCCAAACCGATGGATCTACAAGCCATGGAAGGCGCCCGCGTCGATACTGGAACAAGCTGGCGTGAAGCTGGGAAGAGACTATCCTTTTCCGATGATTGCTCACGACAAAGCACGAGAACGCGCCCTGGCAGCGCTAAAAAGCATAAAAGAAAAATGAAATGATTGATCTTGCCGATCCGTGCAGAAGCGCCGCCAGAAGCTCCATGTTCGGACGAGGATTCACTGCCACATGCGCCTGTTTTCAGATGTTCATGCCGCGGAATTTTTGCACGAAAATCAAGTATGAGATATCGGCGCAAGAGAGTAAATTATTAACAGAACATGCCTTAAAGTTAACCGTTTGCAGGTGATACATGGGCTACGCATATGGATGGGAATTCTGGCCGATAGTCATTTCAATCGGATTTCTGTTCGCGCTTGTCTCCTACACTTGGCGACGGCGCTCCACCCCAGGAGCACTTTCTTTTACGTATTACTGTGTATTCGTACTGCTCAGCCAATTGGGGTACGGGCTGGCGCTGGCGTCGAAAGACCCGTCGATCAAACTGTTATGGACGAAATTTAATTTTCTGTGGCAGCTGCCGATGGCGGTGGCTGGCCTGTGCTTCGCGCTGGAATACGCCAATCTGGGACGTTTCGTCAACCGCCGCACGGTGGCGCTTTTGTCGATCCCGTTTATGTTGCAATTCGCGCTGACGTTTACAAACTACTTTCACTCCTGGGCATGGGAACTGGGCATAGGCGTTATTGAGAACTTCCGCGAACGAACCCCGGTTGGCCAGTTTCTTTATTTGTATGGAGTGCTCTTAACCTTTCTTGTTCCCGTAATTTTCGTCTGGCTATTTTTCCGGTCTCCACTGCACCGCTGGCCGGCCGGGCTTTGCGCGCTCGGACAGCTTCTAACGCTAGCCATTCTGGCCGTGGGCAACAGGCGCATGAGCGGAACGCCGATTGGCCCTTTCTTGTTTCTCGGGTATGTGCCGGTTACGGCGATGTATGCCTTGGCGCTTTTCCGATTCCGCCTGCTCGAATTGATCCCGATCGCTCGCAAGACTATCTTTGAACAGATGCGCGATGGAATGTTGATTCTCGACCGGCGGGAACGGATCGTGGAGTTGAATCCCGTCGTCGAGAAGATTCTGGGAATGGATGCGGGTTCCGTTCGCGGCAAGCTGGCGCAGCAACTACCGCCGATCGACTCCATAGCGGTAGGGTGGACCGGAGTTGTAACGCCGCGCGAGAGCGAAATCCATCTCGACGCGGAAGGTGTTGGGCGCGATTATGTTTTGCATCTTTCACCGCTGAAGAGCGACACGGGGTATTACCTTGGGCAAGTAGTTTTGTTTCACGACATCACCACTCAAAAGCAGGCCCAGGAACAGTTGCTTGAGCAGCAGCGCGCTTTGGCCACATTGCAGGAACGGGTGCGCGTTGCGCGCGAGTTGCACGACGGACTGGCTCAGATGCTGGGATACATGAAAATACAGGCTCAGGCGGCGCGGAATTGGTTGGATCGCGGCAACCCCGAGGAGGTGGATCAGGCCTTGAAGCGCTTGGTTTCGGCCGCTCAGGAAAGCCAAAGTGATGTGCGCGACTATATTTCCGACGCACGAGCAGGCATGTCGCCGTCTCTCGGGCTGGAGGATTCCTTGCGCGAGTATCTGGCGCACTATACCGCAACCTACCAGTTGCGGACGGAACTGGTAGCTTCTCCGGAATGGTCGAGCCAGCAACTTGGGCCATCTACTAGTGCTCAAGTGCTGCGCATCGTTCAGGAAGCTCTCACCAATGCCCGAAAGCATGCCCAGGCCACCGGCGTTCGGATCATTCTTTTCCATGAGAATGGCCGGGCGCACATCACGGTCGCCGACGATGGCAGGGGTTTCAACCCTGCACAGTCACCTTTGGATGCGGTGCATCACTTTGGGCTGCGGTTCATGCGCGAGCGGGCGGAGGAGATTGGAGGGCGGCTTGAAGTGTGTTCCAAGCCAGGGATGGGAACGCGGATCACGGTGGATGTTCCGCTCGAACAGGAGGCGCAGGCATGAAAATATTACTGGTGGACGATCATTCGCTTTTTTTGGATGGGATCAAGAACTTACTGCTATCTAATGGAATGGAGGTCGCCGGCACGGCGCACGATGGCTGGGAAGCGGTGGAACAGGCGCGCGCGCTACACCCCGACGTCATCCTGATGGATGTGCAATTGCCTAAGCTCGACGGACTGGCGGCCACGCGTCTGATCAAAGCGGAGATGCCGGATGTCAAAGTGGTGATGCTCACCATGGACGATCGCGACGAAACCCTGTTCGAGGCCATCAAGAGCGGCGCATCCGGCTTTCTGCTGAAGACAGAAGGTGCGGAATTCTTTTTCAAGTCGCTGCGTGGACTGAGTGAAGGGGAGTCACCACTATCGAGCGGCGTGGCGGCGCGCATTCTGAAGGAATTCGGAAAAAGCGCGCAGCCCTCCTCGCAGAAAACGCCGACCGAAAGGCTGTCGGCCAAGCAGCTTCAGGTGCTGACGCTGGTGGCCGGAGGGCTGACTTACAAGGAGGTTGGCACCAGGCTTTTCCTCTCGGAACGCACCATTAAATATCATATGGCGCAGATTGTGCAGCAACTCCAGCTAGAGAATCGCGCCCAGGTGCTGGAGTACGCCCAGCGCATCGGATTGCCGCACCAGAGTTTGTAGGCAGCCAAAGGCCGCCCGGCCTCTTCTGATTGCACCTTCCTTTTTCAGACTGCACTTTTTTGCCCTTTTCGCTGCACCTCAACTGTACCCGGAGTACAGTGCGCCTATCCTGTCGCCCGCGATAGAACTGTACTTGCTTCCATTGAAATTCACGGACGCTTTTACTCATGCGCATCGTCGTGGTGTTCGGAACATCGCTGATGGCTTCCGGCATAGCTGCGGCTTTGCGCGGCTGCGCTAGCGTTGAGACGTTGCAACTCGACGCAGCCGTTCCCGGCGCGCTCAATGAGCTCGACGGCCTGAGGCCTGACGCCGTGGTGCTGGATCTATCCGTGGCGCAGCCGGAGCTGATTTCGCATTTGCTGCGTATGCATCCCGGGCTATTTTTGATTGGCGCTGACCCGGCCAGTGAAGAAATGCTGGTGTTTTCTTCCTGTCCTGTTCGTGTATTGAGCCCGGACGCCTTGGTGCAACTAATCGAAAAGAATCATTATTTGGAGAGACTGTCATGACACACGCTGCAACTTGTTTTCATTTTGAATCCCGGATCGCGCGCTGCCTGGGCGGAACAAGGCCCTATGCGCCGCAAGCAGACAGACAGCACAAACAAAGGATGAGCATTCCGGCAACGGCCTTGCGGCGGCTGTTTTTGTGGATGACGCTTATGGCCGTCGCGTCGCCTTTGTGTGCGGAGGTGCATGACTTTGGCACGGTCAACGTGGGCGCCAAGAGCGGTGTGGTTTCTGTCAATGTCGTGTTCACGACCTCGGCGATACCGGCCAGATGGAGCGTGCTGACGAAGGGCGCACTGAACAAGGATTATATTGAGGATTCCTCAGGCACTACCTGCAATACTGCCACAACGTATAACAGCGGGGCGACGTGCAAAGTCGGAGTAGCCTTTAATCCGCAATACCCCGGTTTACGCATGGGCGGCGTACAGGTGCTGGACGGTTCCGGCAATGTCGTCGCTACCGCGCTGCTGAAGGGCGTGGGCTCGGGGCCGGAGATTGTCTTTCCTGGCAACTCCCCCATTACATTGGCATCCAGCACCTCGCATTCGGACCAAAATATCACCGTGGTGGATGGAAACGGCAATATATATACCGCAAGCCACGATAATGGGTCGGTGCTGGAGATTGAAGCGGTTAACGGTGTGGCCTCCGCCAGTTCGTCGATCAGGACCGTTAGCACCAGTTTTCACGACATCGAGGATCTGGCCATCGACGGGAATGGCGACATATTCGTCGCGGATGCCTACTATGGCGATATTTACGAAATAGTGGCGGTCAATGGCGTGATCCCCACGAACCCGACGATCATTACCGTGTCCCACACCGGCATGGTGCAAGGTATAACCGTGGACGCCAACGGAAATGTATTCGCCTTGCTTTACGGAAACGCGACTTATTTGATGGAGTTCAAGGCGGTCAATGGCCAGATTCCGCCCAATCAGACATATTCAATTATCTACATAGAAACTAATGCCGTAGACATAGGGGGCATGGCCGTAGACGCCAGTGGTGATGTCTTTTTTGCGGCACATGACAGCGAAGCCATAAAGGAGATCGTAGCGGTCAACGGCAACATCCCAACGAACCCAACGGTCAAGACCGTTCTAAGCTTGGACAACCATCCGAGTGACAACTATCCGCATAATGTGGCGTTCGACGGCGCAGGGAACCTTTATGTTGCGACTGACTGTTCCGTATATTTGTACTCGGCGATCAACGGCCAGATTACCCAATCGTCACCGTCGGCCACTTACACCTACAACGGCTCTTGCGATGGCTATCGGTACGTGACCGTGGACGCTCAAGGCAATTTGTTCGTGGGAATGGGTAATGTGAACGAATATCCGTTGGCCACGGCGCCCTCTCACACCTTCCCGACATCCACTCTGGTTAACACAACCGACACAACCGACCGCGCATATACGGTGACCATCGCTAATCGGGGCAACGCCGACCTTAGCTTGATTGCGCCATCCAGCGGCAATAATCCCGAGGTGAGCGATAACTTTACCTGGGATTCTTCATCGAGCTGCTCTCAGTTGTCGAGCGGTTCTTCCGACACAACACTGAAATCCAACGATAGCTGCAACATCGCCATCGACTTTACGCCGACCGAAGCGGGCAGCATCAGCGGCAGCGTCAGCCTGACGGACAATACGCTGAACGCCACATCCCCGAACTACACGACCCAAACCATCGAACTGAACGGAACGGCGACTAGTAATCATGTGCCGACGATTACAACTTGGCCAACAGCCAGCACGATCACCTATGGGCAGTCTCTGGCTTCCTCGACTTTGAGCGGCGGCGTCGCGTCGCCAGGCGGAGTCTTTGCGTGGACGAGTTCGAGCACGGTTCCAGAGGCTGGATCCAGCTCGCAATCCGTAACCTATATGCCGACGGACACCACTTACTCTAGGGTGCAAGGTACGGTAAGAGTAAACGTGAACCCGGCGACGCCGGTGATCGCCTGGACGCCGGCTGTTGCCAGCTTGGCCTATGGCGCGGCATTAAGTACAAGCCAGCTAAACGCCATGGCGACCGATGGCAGCGGCAATACGATTGCCGGAACCTTTGCCTACACGGCAGGATCGACGACCCTGAACATAGGCAACGTGTTGGGTGCGGGTTCATACACGGTCACGGCGACCTTCACGCCCACGGACACCACGGACTACGCTAGCGGAGCGAAGGCAACGGCCACACTGACCGTAACGCAGGCGACGCCAACAATCGCCTGGACGCCGGCTGTTGCCAGCTTGGCTTATAGCACAGCTTTAAGCACCAACCAATTGAACGCTACGGCGAAGAACGGCGCCGGCAATACGATTGCCGGAACCTTCGCCTACACGGCAGGATCGACGACCCTGAATACAGGCAATGTGTTGGGCGTGGGTTCATACACGGTGACGGCGACCTTCACACCGACTGACGCTACGGACTACATGAGTGGAGGAAAGGCGACGGCCACGCTTACCGTGACACAGGCGACGCCAACAATCGCCTGGACGCCGTCCGTTTCCAGCTTTGCCTATGGCGCGGCATTAAGTACAAGCCAGTTGAACGCCACGGCGAAGAACGGCGCGGGCAACACGATTGCCGGAACCTTCGCCTATACGGCAGGATCGACGATCCTAAACACAGGCAACGTGCTGGGCGTGGGGTCATACACGGTGACGGCGACCTTCACACCCACTGACACCACGGACTACGTGAGTGGGGGAAAGACGACTGCCACGCTGACTGTAAACCAGACAACGCCGGTGATTGCTTGGACGCCGGCTGTTGCCAGCTTGGCCTATGGCACAGCTTTAAGCACCGACCAATTGAACGCCACGGCGACCGATGGCAGCGGCAATACGATTGCCGGAACCTTCGCCTACGCGGCAGGATCGACGACCCTGAATACAGGCAACGTGTTGGACGTGGGGTCATACACGGTGACAGCGACCTTCACACCCACTGACACCACGGACTACGTGAGTGGAGGAATAGCGACAGCCACTCTGACCGTAAACCAGCTTGCGCCCACGCTGAACTTGACGGCGGGTTCCTCCAACACGGTGTTGGGTTCAGTGGCAAACCTAACTGCCCAGCTTTCTTCCAGCCTGTGCTCTGGATATGTCACCTTCTATGACGGCGTGACCGTGCTCGGAACGGCTGTGGTCTCCTCCAGTCAGGCGGCCTTTTCGTATGTAGCGGAATGGCCCGGCAGCCGTTCGCTCTATGCGCAATATTTCGGCGGCGTGAACTGCACGGCGGTCACATCTTCCGCTTTAACGCAAACGGTTACGGCCAACACGGGCGGCAAGTTTATCAGCAAGGGAGTTTATAGCATCGGAAGCAATCCCACAGGAGTTCTGGTGGGTGACTTCAACCAGGATGGCATTGCGGATATCGGCGTCGTCGATCCGGACACCGGAACGGTGACTCTGGCGCTGGGCGAGGGTTCGGCGAATTTTGCCAACGGCGGAAAGTGGCTGTCGGGATACAAAAACCTGGCGGCGCTGGCGGATGTGAATCACGATGGCCTGCCCGATTTGATTACCGTCAATCCGAGCGCGGGCACGATCAGCGTGCGCCTTGGGACGGGACTGAATACCTTCGCCTCCACCACCACGGACTACACGGTTGGCGCTAATCCGCAGGCCATCGCCGTCGGCAATTTCAATGGCGACGATTACCCCGATCTGGCCGTAACCAACTATGACGCATCTACCGTGACCATTCTGCTGGGGCAGAGCGACGGAACGTTTGGGGTGAATAAGACGCTGTCTCTCTCCGCGGCGCCTTTGGGGATCGCCGCTGCGGACCTGAGGTCAAATGGCAATACGGATCTGGTGGTAACGAACCCGACTGCCGGAACGATTTCGGTCTATCTCGGAAACGGCGACGGAACCTTCAATAGCGCGACGACGTACTCCGCTGGCTCTCAGCCGCACGGAATCGCCATTGGCGACGTGAACGGCGACGGTCTTCCTGACGTTGTGGTCACGAACTACGACACCGGAAAGGTCAGCGTGCTCGATGGCGACGGAACGGGCTCCTTCACTCTGATCAATACCTATAGCGTTGGCTCCCATCCCACGGATGTGGCGCTGGGCGAGTTCAATGGCGACGGCCATGCCGATATGGTCGTAGCCAACAACGGCGACAGCAACATTCAGATTCTGCTGGGCGGCGCCTTCTCCGATCTCACGATCGACATGACGAACAGCGGCCAGTTTATCCCGGGTCAGTCCTCGGCGGACGGAGAGTTTGACGTGACCGTCACCAACTCCGGCGACGCAGCTACAGACAGCACGGTTACGGCAAGCGTTACCCTGCCGTCGGGAGTAACGGCAGGCAGCATCAGCGGCACGGGCTGGAGTTGCAGTTCTATCTCGGCTTCCCCTTTGACCTGCACACGTGGCGATGCATTGGCCGTGGGATCTTCCTATCCCATGATCGCCGTCATGGTGAAGGTAAACTCCGGCGTTACGGGTAACCTGTCTGCCACCGCAGTCGTGGCAGGCGGCGGAGAAATCAACACATCGAACGACAGCGCTTCTGACACCGTGCATGCCGACCAGGTAGCGACTACAACTGCACTCTCCGCCTCGTCAGCGGTCTATGGCGATACGGTGCTAAAGGCGATTGTTGCCTCTGCCTACAACACGCCGGCGGGAACCGTGATCTTTACCGAGAACGGAACCTCACTTGGCAGCACGACTTTCACCGGTGGAACCGCGACGCTCTCTCTCCCCACGCTTTCGGCTGGACAGCATACCATCCTGGCCAGCTTCCAGGAGACCAGCGAATTCCTGAGCAGTTCAAGCAACGCAACAATCACAGTTACGCCAGCCACGGCTGCAATCAACGTGACCCCATACAGCGTGGCCTACGACGGCTCCGCGCATACGGCCACGGGGACGGCCACGGGCGTTGGCGGAACCACGCTTTCTTCTTCCGATCTGACGCTGACTGGAACGACGCACACCAGCGCCGGAACCTACGCGACCGACACCTGGAGCTTCAGCGATCCCAACTATGCCAGCGCCAGCGGTACGGTCAGCGACAAGATTTCGCCTGCCACGGCCACTATCAACGTGACGCCATACAGCGTAACCTACGACGGCTCCGCGCATACGGCCATGGGGACGGCGACGAGCGTTGGCGGAGCCACGCTTTCTTCTTCCGATCTGACGCTGACCGGAACGACGCACACCGCCGCCGGAACCTACGCGACTGACGCCTGGAGCTTCAGCGATCCCAGCGGCAACTATGCTGCCTCCAGCGGTACGGTCAGCGACAAAATCGCCCAAGCGGTTTTGACCCTCATCGCCAACAATGCGACGAAGGTTTACGGCGCAGCGGATCCCACGTTTGCTGGCTCGATTATGGGCCAGCAAGGCTCCGACAGCTTCACCGAAAGCTTCTCGACGGTGGCGGTGGCGCTCTCGCCGGTCGGCCCCTATGCGATTGTTCCCTCAGCCTCGGGCAATAACCTCTTGAATTACTCACAATCGGTCACGGATGGAACGCTGACCGTGACGCAGGCCTCAACCACCACGAAACTGAGCACAAACCTGATCTCGATTGCGCCGGGCGGCAGCCTGCAACTGACCGCACAGGTGACGCCGCAGTTTAGCGGCTCGCCCACGGGAACCGTGACATTCAGCGTAGGAAACACGCAACTCGGCCAAGCTGCCGTCACGAACGGAACGGCGACTTTGACCACCACGGCGTTGAGCGCCATCGGCACTTCCTCGCTGACGGCCAACTACGGCGGCGACACAAACTTCGCCTCCAGCAACTCGACGGCTTCGACCGTGACCGTGGTGGCAAGCAATTTCACCGTCGCCCTGGTGAGCAGTCCCTCGCAGAGGGTGATTCGCGGCTCAAGCACAACCTACGTCTTCCAAGTCACACCCGTCGATGGAGTATTCTCTGAGCCGGTGAGCTTCTCGCTGACCGGCTTGCCAGCGGGGACCACGTACACCTTCTCGCCATCCACCATCGCGGCGGGCAGTGGCGCGCAGCAGGCGACGCTCACGATCCATACAGCGGCGGTAACTTCGTCCGGCCTCGCGCCAACCTCGAAGAGTCCGGCGCCGTTGGCGCTAGCTCTTATGCTGCCCGCGCTGTTTGCGCTCTGCCGGCTGCGGCGGCGCGCGCAAGGGCTGGTCAGGCTGGGATGCCTGTTGCTGGTGCTGGGCGTCGGAACGGCTGCGGTTACGCTCCTGGGCGGCTGCGGCGGCAGAAGCAGTAAAAACAATCAGACATACTACGTCACGGTGACTGCATCCAGTCCCAGCTATTCGCATCAGGTAAGCGTGACGCTCGACATTGAGCAATAGGTGGCCTTAATAAATCTTTGCATTTCTACATAAGCGATACAGAGGGCGAGCTGTCATGCTGTTGTTGTGCCGTTCTGCTTGTGTATTTCGAAACGGCAGGGAAAAAGGTGCGGTTCTTGGAACAATCAACCTTTTATCCGTAGTGTGCTGTTTGGATTTGAGGGGTTTTCTCAAGGTTTAGCGTGAAACCGTCAAGAGGTCAGCTAACTCGGTTAATCGACTCGGCGTTTTGTTCCTTTAACGTTCTGAACCGATTGCGCATTACTTTGAGGTGACCTGCTCTTTGGTTGATTGCCGGACGGAGGCATGCATCGAGCCGTATTCGTGAATGGACAGTGCAGACAGTAGAAGGAAAGAGTACGGCATTGGTCCAGATCAGGATGTGGAGATGGCAATTTTGCTTCTGGAGGAAGCCAGGGACCAGGACTACAGCGCTTGCTTTCCTGAACGACTGGTTCCCCGACAACCAGCAGACGATGGAGGGTCGGAGCCGGACGAGGGCGCGGGCTAAACGCGTTTGGAATGGGGTGTTTGAATTGGGCAACGAACAACGGATAGTATTTTTGCTTTTCTTTACAGAAGGCATGGATCGCCACGAAATCGCCGAAGTCACTGGTTTACCTGTATGCAAGGTTAGTACTCTTCTCGATCAGGCGGTGGGTGTGATTCGCAGTTCTATCAGCTAAAGGGTATGGGCGCGCTCACTAGAAACGGACTCCTTATGCGTGCTTTTCGTCTCATGTTCCGCTCATAACAGAGAGAGCGGGCAGATGTTACCCAGTTCGCCGGAGTAACAATACCGGCGGCTCCCCGGGCGTGTCCTTACCCCAGATCTGGTGCGCCCGGGCCGTATATCGCTAGAGCGGTTCTCCAATTGATATACACTAACCAGCTTTAGCGGAAGTGGCTTTTTCTTGAGGAAAAAGCCAAGCAGCTTTGTGGCTTCGGTGTACAGCTATTGGAGAACCGCTCTAACAGGAAGTTCTTGTCGCTACGCCGTTCACGTCCAGACAGATATTCATGAAGGCTCTGGTCGGCAGTTTGAGCTCCTGCGCGGCGTAGCGGAGGACAGGCACTAACGCTGGAGGGTGGCGATACGGAGGTGATTCCAGTATCGCCGTTTCGTCCACTCTCACTTTGAGGGTGAACGCACGTTCTTCTCTGCCCCTGGGCACACTGCTTGATCCCGGATCGTGCGTGCGCAGGAACTCTGCGCCTTCATGTGTCAGCCAACGGAGTTGGGAGAGCATTTGCTGAATAAGTCCAACTCATTCTTACTTTGTGGCGGACTCGGTTTGCTGAATCGCCTGCTCCAGTTCCTTCTCAATGGCAATGCCAAGATCGCTGTCAATCTCTTTGGTCGTGGTTCCAAGAGAACTTGCGATGCTGCTGACGCTTTGGCCTTGCGAATGCAAAAGTTTCGCCTGGGCCGCCTCTGAGAGCTTAACAGTGTCGCTCTGCGAGTTGGATGTAGCTGTTGTACTGGCCGTCTCAGATTGGCCGGAAGTGTTCGCTGCCGGTATGGTACCGGTACTCTGGATCGTTCCCGATAGACTGTTGGAATTAAAAAGCGAAATCGATGCCATAACAAAATCCTCCATAGGCAGAAGCATTCCTGTCTTTCGCAGGTCTCTCTGGTCTGCTTAACCAGAAACAACCAAGCCGCCTAAAGATGTTATCGGTAAAAATCAGTCGGACGTGAATGCTGAATCACATTTTTCGACAAAAAAGAGCAGCTTGCAAAATTACCTGGAAACCGGCATTACGGGTTCCGCTGCCCCTTCGGCGCCATGGCTTGCTCCGAGGGCGTAGCGGCGTTCTATATGACCTACCCCCCCCACCCGTATTTTTGGGAATAAAATACTTGTTTTCATTGGCTTACAGACAGTGCTCCGCTGTAAAATCGTCAAAACAAAGGAGTTGCCTGCAAAATAGTCCAGGATAAGGAGTTAGAGCATTTCTCCTGATGGTGTAGAGGAATCCCACCCTAGCCGCAAAAACAAATACGCGGCGAGGGTGGGGCACCCGAACTCTATACCTAAAGGAGAAAGGCTTTAAGTATTATTGTGCGACGACGCGGCAAAATGATCTGCAAACAACTGAGCCTGTTGCAAACCCTATTGATCCGGATTGATCCGGCAAGAAAACAGTGACATCGTTTCCCACCCATTTCCGCAAAAAGCGCGGAAATGGATGGGGCACCCTGACAGTATTTAGGGAAGCTCTGAACAAGTGGCCTTTTCAAATTCGCGTTCACTCGGGGGCTAAAGCCCCGCTGATTTTGCGGGTTTTATGTACGGGCTAAAGCCCGTACCCTTCAAAACATCAACTTATTCAGAGGGTCCCTAACGCCACGCGCACTCCACTTTGAATTTTGCAAGCGGCTCAAGGATCTGCGCAAACTGACTGTAAATTTGTGGATGTCGGTTTTGTGATGATACGAATGATCGCGAGTGATGCGATACAGAGTGCGGAAGTTTTTGGTTGCTTCGATCGGCGGCATTGGGTTTCTGCGTCTATTGAACCTCAGGATGCAGCGGCAACGTAATTGTCAGCAAGGCGCCCGGAGATGCGTTCTCTGCCGTAATGTCTCCGTTGTGAACGCGCACGGCTCTTCGTGCAATCGCCAGGCCAAGGCCCAATCCACCAGTACGCTCGTCGCGAGAAGCGTCCGCGCGGAAGAACGGATCGAAGATCCGCTCTCTCAACTTTTCAGGGATTCCCGGTCCATAGTCACGCACGGTAATCCGCGCCCAGGTCGCCTCGCGTTTGAGCCTTACCTCGACAGACGACTCAGGCGGTGCGTAACGGAGTGCATTGCGCAAAACGTTTTCAAATGCCCGGCGCAGTAGTTCGGCATTGCCCTGAAGGTTCGTCTCCTCTGGGGCATTTATATCGATGCTGCAACCGGCTGCCTGTGCTTCGATCTCGGAGTCCTCTGCCGTAGCCAGCAGAAGATCGTTCAGGCAAAGCGCCTCCATCTCGACTTCTCCGGGTTCGCTCTCAGCCCGCGCCATATCGATCAGCATTCCTACCAATTCCGAGAGCCGCTCGATCTCATGGCGCAGCCTTGTTGCTGCCGCATCCCTATCCGTCGTTCTACGAACCATCTCCGCCTCGAAGGTCAACCGGGCCAGAGGAGAACGGAGTTCGTGCGATACATCCTGCAGCAATTGCCGCTCGGTTGTCAGCAGAGTAGAAATACGTTCGGCCATCGCGTTGAACGATCTGCCCAGATTGCCGATTTCGTCCTTTGAGCGCGGATTCGCGCGTGCTGTCAGCTCGCCGGCTCCGAAGCGGTCCACCACATTGGCAAGTTGCCGAACCGGGCGCGTGATGTACATCGTAACCAGCCAGTACAACACGACGACCGTCACCAGCAGCAGGATATAGAACGGGGCAAACAGGATGGTGGATGGCCCGACGAAGGTCGAAAGCCAGATATAGCCGCCATCGTCCGAGCGCAGTCCCATGGTCAGCTGATCGTGTTCTCCGCGGTACGGGCGATCCTCCCCAACGGAAACCCGGATCAGCTTAGAATGGTCCTCCCCGCTTTCAAGATCGGACCCGGAAGCATCGGAAATACTGTAATGTGTGCATCCGGACTGGTTCAACTCCCGCATGTAGCGCGCCAGCCCTGCTTTGCCGTCCAAATGGTAGACAGCTAGCGCATAACGGAACAGTTGTTGATTTGCCTGAGTCAAGGTCTCGTTTGTGGACTTGCCGATCACGTTGATAGTAATCAAGAGAAATACAGCCAGAGAGATCGCCAGCGCCGCGACCGACCATATGGTGACTTTGAGTGATATTGATTTCATGACTCATCTTCCGCCAGGATATATCCGACGCTGCGGATCGAGCGGATCGTAACGCCAGCGCCCTCGATCTTCCGCCGCATGCGGCTGATGTGCACCTCAAGCGATCGTTCAAATGGTGTGGCCTGCCGCTGGTACAGGATGCCGCATACCTGATCGCGGGTGACCACCTTGCCGCGGGCTCGGGCCAGAAGATCGAGGATGTCGAACTCGGTGGACGTCATCTCGACCGACTCTTCTCCTATCCAGGCGGAGCGCGACGCGGCGCTCAGTCGCAGCCGTCCGACGGAGATTGTCTCGCTTTTCGCGGTCTGCGAGTTCTGAGTCCTGCGTAGCACAGCCGCCATGCGCGCCGCTAGCTCTTCGGGACCGAACGGTTTGGCCAGATAATCGTCGGCGCCTGTGTCCAGACCTCGCACACAGTCTTTTTGCGCACCGCGCGCCGTGAGCACGATCACGGGCACTGAAGAGCGCCGACGCAGTTGCGTGAGCACTTCAAACCCGTCCAGCCCGGGGAGCATGATGTCGAGAAGGATGAGATCAAACCTCCCGTCGAGTGCACACGCCAAGCCGGCTGTACCATTATGGACAGCCTGGATCGTGTAGTCCGACTCGGAGAAGAATTCGCCAATCAACTGGCACAGGCGCACGTCATCATCAATAATCAGGATGTTGCCAGCTCTGTGATCCTCATTCTCCATGCTGCATCCTCTTTTATCACACTTCCACGAGCGCTGATCGGCCAACACCGGAACCTTAATAATTCTTAAGACTGTAATAATTCTTAAGACTGTGCGGCAGCGCTGCCAGGTGGCGCACCTGTATTTACAAATCTTAAGGTCCAAGCAGCGGAATCTGTAGTCTAATAAGGATAGGATCGATAGGTAGGTTAGGAACCCGGCTTTGAGAAGCAAGCCGATGCTGTAACGGACCAACCACACCCCAACAACCGTTGTTCTTGGCGCGATTCTGAGGTTTGGCGCCGACAACCTGGAACGTACCGCCTCTGTTTATTGCCAGGTCAAAGGAGAATTTTAGCGTGATATCCATCCGAAAATGGTCTCAGATGTCCACGGCAGGCAGTCTTGCTTTGGCTTGTTTGTTCACCTCGGGTTGCAAATCAAAACCAGCGGGTCCGCCCATGGGGCCTATGCAGGTATCGGTGATCAAACTGCAGCCCCAGCGGCTGCAATTGAACACTGAGTTGCCGGGAAGGACAACGGCCTATTTGACGGCGGAGATCCGACCGCAAGTGAATGGCATCATCCTGAAGCGGTTATTCCAGGAGGGCGCGATCGTCCATGCGGGTCAGGTGCTTTACCAGATCGACCCGGCATCGTATAAGGCATCCCTGGCACAGGCTAAGGCAAATCTCGCATCCGCCGAGGCGAATCTGCCTTCACTGCAGGCCAAGGCGGACCGCTACCGCGATTTGGCAGCGATCCACGCCGTCGGCCAGCAGGATTACGACGACGCGGTTGCCGCGTTCAAGCAGGAGCAGGCAACGGTGGCATCCGACAAGGCGGCTGTAGAGAGCTCTCGCATCAATCTGGCCTACACACCAATTACTTCGCCGATTACCGGGCGCATCGGCAAATCGAGTGTGACGGTAGGCGGGCTGGTCAGCTCTTACCAGACCACCGTACTCGCGACGGTGCAGCAACTTGAGCCGGTGTATGTGGATGTGGTGGAGGCCAACGCTGACCTTCTGCGGTTGCGCGCGCGCCTGGCGAACGGCCAGCTGAAATCTTCCGGAGCCCAGGGCAACAAAGTGAGGCTTTACCTGGAGGATGGCTCGCTCTATCCGATTGTGGGCAAACTGGAATTCCGCGACGTGACCGTGGATACGACCACCGGTTCGGTAACCGTGCGCATAACGTTTGCGAATCCGAAGCAGCTTCTTCTTCCCGGCATGTATGTACGAGCGGTAGTGGATGAAGGCGTCCGGCCAGATGCGCTGCTGCTTCCGCAGCAGGCCGTGAGCCGCGATCCCAAGGGATTGCCATTCATTTGGGTCATCGGGGCGAACGGCAAGGCTGAACGACGCATGATCGAGGTGGATCGCGCCATCGGCAACCAGTGGCTGGTGGGCAGCGGCGTGTCGGCCTTCGAGCAGGTAGTGATGGAAGGCGGCGATCAGTTGAAGGTGGGCATGCAGGTGCATGCGGTTCCCTACAAGGGGGACGCAACGGCTTCAGGAACAGCAACATCGCCGCAAGCGGCGTCAGGAAAGTAGGCGACGATGTCTAGGTTCTTTTTGGAGCGTCCCGTTTTTGCATGGGTCATCGCCATCGGCATCATGGTCATTGGCTGCCTGGCCATTTACACCCTGCCCATTGCGCAGTATCCGCCCATCGCACCGCCATCGATCTCCATTACCGCGTCCTATGCGGGCGCGTCGGCGGAGACCGTAGAGAATACCGTTACCCAAATCATCGAGCAGAAGATGACAGGGTTCGACAACCTGCTGTACATGTCTTCGACCAGCGATTCGTCTGGACAATCCCGTATCGAGCTGACCTTCCGGCCTGGAACGGACCCCGATCTGGCTTGGGCGCAGGTGCAAAACAAACTCCAGTTGGCGAACGCCAGCTTGCCTACAACCGTACAGAGCTACGGCATTACGGTCAGCAAATCGACGCGCAATTATCTGATCTTTGTCTCCCTCATTTCGGAAGATGGCAGCATGGACGGAGCCGACCTGCGCGATTACGCACAGTCGAATCTGGAACAGGTACTCGCGCGTGTGCAGGGGGTTGGCGAAGTAACCACTATGGGAAGCCAGTACGCGATGCGCATCTGGCTGAATCCCGACAAGCTGAACCAATACCAGTTGACCATCGGTGACGTAACGTCGGCGCTGAAGAACTACAATGTAGAAGTCTCCGCCGGTCAGTTCGGAGGAACGCCCGCAGTGCCTGGGCAACGGCTAAACACCGCCATTATCGTACAGAATATGCTGAAAACGCCGGAAGAATTCGGCGCCATTCCTGTGCGTACGAGTACTGATGGCTCCATTGTTCGCATCCGCGATATTGCTCGGACGGAGATGGGCACCGAATCGTACGACATGGACGCCTCCTATAACGGAAAACCGACAGCTGTGCTGGCTATTCGCCAGGTAACCGGCGCCAATGCGCTCGACACGGTCAAAGGGATCCGCGCCCAGGTCGACGAGATGAGCCGTTATTTTCCACATGGCATGAAGGCGGTCTATCCGGTCGATACCACGCCATTTACGCGGGCTGCTATTCGAGAGGTGGTGAAGACACTTATCGAGGCGATTGTCCTGGTCTTCCTGATCATGTGGCTGTTCATGGGCAACATCCGGGCCACATTGATTCCCACCATCGCCGTGCCGGTGGTGCTGCTGGGCACTTTCGCCGTGTTGAGCGCCTTTGGCTATTCGGTCAACATGCTCACGATGTTCGCCATGGTGCTGGCCATCGGTCTACTTGTCGACGACGCGATCGTCGTGGTCGAAAATGTCGAACGCGTGATGAGTGAAGAAGGCTTGTCGCCACGCGAAGCGACGGCCAAATCGATGGATCAAATCACCAGCGCGCTGGTTGGCATTGCGCTGGTGTTGTCGGCAGTGTTCGGGCCGATGGCTTTCTTCTCCGGCTCAACAGGCATCATCTACCGGCAGTTTTCCGTTACCATCATTGCTGCCATGTTGCTGTCGGTGATCGTGGCCTTGATCCTGACACCCGTGCTGTGCGCCACGTTTCTGAAGCCGGTGGAAAAAGGTGAGCCCGTACGCGCGGGACGGTGGTCACCGCTGCGCACCTTCCTGAACTGGTTCAACCACATCTTCGAGGATTTTCGCGAACGTTATCTGCAGGTCGTGCGACATTCAATCCGTAAGAAGCTGTTCTATGTGGTTGGTTACGTATTAATCCTGTGCATGGTCGGCATCCTGTATTACCGGATGCCGACCGGCTTTCTTCCGGAAGAGGACCAGGGGTCAGCGATTGCCTCGGTCACTCTGCCTGCCGGATCGACTAAAGAGCAAACACAGGCCATCGTCGATCAGGTGGCCAAGTACATCCAAGAGAACGAAAGCTCATGCGTTGAGGCCGCCATGGCGATCGTCGGCAATGGCATGGGAGGACAGGCTCAGAACCAGGGCATGCTCTATATCCGCATGAAAGATTGGGACCAGCGCAAGGGCTCTGCGATGTCGGCGCAGGCTATGTCTAACCGCATCATTATGCGGTTTGCCGGACTTAGAAATGCGCGCGTCCTTGCATTTCCGCCGCCCTCTGTTATCGAACTGGGGACGGCGACGGGCTTCGACTCGGAACTGGTGGACTTTGGCAGTCTGGGGCACAGCGACCTGATGTCGGCGCGCGACCAGCTCCTAGCCATGGCTAACAAGGACCCACGGCTGGTGCGCGTACGGCATAACGGACTTGACGATGTAGCGCAGTTTCGCGTCGATGTGGATTGGGATAAGGCGGGAGCCATGGGCATTTCGATTTCCGACATCCACGATGCAATCTCGACAGTGTTCGGTGGAGCATATGTGAACAACTTCGTAAAGGGCGGACGCGCGAAGCGCGTGTATGCGCAAGCCGATGCGCAATATCGCATGCTGCCGGAGGATCTTAACCGGATCTACGTAAAGAGCAGTTCCGGCGAGATGGTTCCTTTCTCCGCCTTTGCTACGACCCGATGGTCGTATGGATCGCCGCGTTTGGAGCGGTTCAACGGCTTCCCAGCACTCAACATTACGGGCGAGCCGGCACCGGGCCAAAGCTCGGGCCAGGCGATGCAAGCCATGACGGACTTGGTCAGCAAGTTGCCCAAGGGGTTGCGCTTGGATTGGAACGCGCTTTCGTACCAGGAGCGAATGGCCACCAATCAGGGACCAATGCTCTATGCGTTCTCGATTCTCGTGATCTTTCTTTGTGTGGCCGCACTCTATGAAAGCTGGACGATTCCTTTTGTGAACATGCTGATGCTGCCACTCGGAGTTTTTGGCGCTCTGCTGGCGACAACCTTGCGTGATATGCCGAATAACGTCTACTTCCAGATCGGATTTCTGACAACACTCGGGCTCTCCACCAAAAATGCGATTCTGATTATTCAGTTCATCAAGCAACAGTTAGGGCAAGGAAAAGAACTGACCGAAGCTACTGTGGCTGCGGTTCGCATCCGCTTCCGTCCGGTCATCATGACCTCACTGGCCTTCTTCTTTGGCACCTTGCCATTGGCATTGGCCCATGGAGCTGGAGCAGGCGCGATGAAAGCAATCGGCACAGCGGTAACCGGTGGCATGATTTCCGCCACATTTATCGACCTGATCTTCATCCCGCTGTTCTTTGTCACGGTCACACAGTGGTTTGCCAAGAAGAAGAAAGCGCCAGAGCCGCCTTCCAGTGGTTCTGCCTCAGTCAGCACGCCGGAGGTGATATGACGAAGAAGATCCAAGCCGTACTCTATGCCTCAATCGGTACCGTCCTTTGTCTGACTGGATGTGCGCCGCACAAACAGATATATCAACAACCGCAGATGCCCACAGCGCCCGCTTGGCATTCTGGCTTGTCTCAACCACCGTCACAGACGCCCGCTTCGGCTGCTGTGACGGCTTCGGCTCCCGCGGCGGCCGAAGTCAAGTGGCGGGACTACTATACCGACGATAAGTTGCGCCAGGTGATTGGCCTGGCGCTCAAGAATAATCGCGACCTTCGGATTGCCGTTCTCAACGTGGAAAAGGCAATGGCGCAGTACCGGCAGCAACGGGCAAATCAATTTCCGGAGTTGGATGCGACCGCCAGCAGTGATGTTTACCGCGTGCCGGGCACGATGAATCAGTCGGGGAAGGGCGGCTACATTTCAGAGACCGACAAAATCGGCGTGCAGGTGTCCTCTTGGGAATTGGATTTGTTCGGTCGTTTGAAGAATCTATCTCGTCAGCAAATGGAGCTGTATCTGGCGAGCAATCAAGGGCGCATCAGCACACAGATTTCCCTGATTGCTTCGGTGGCAAGCCAATACCTGACAGTGGGCAGCGACCAGGAGAACCTGCATCTGGCCCAGGCGACACTGGAATCGCAGAAAGCGAGCTATGAACTTATCCGGCAGAGCCGCGACCGCGGAGTGGATTCGGACCTCGATGTAAGTGAGTCGCTGAGCCAAGTGCAGTCTGCGCAGGTGGACGTAGTGAAATATACGCGTCTATTGAATGTCGATGAGAATGAGCTGGAAGTGTTGGTCGGCGCTCCTGTGCCGGCGGAGATCCTGCCCAACGGTCTCTTGCAGGACGAGGCGCTCACAGACATTTCGGCTGGTGTACCCTCGGATGTTCTGTTGCGTCGGCCAGATATTCTCGAGGCCGAACACAACCTGAAATCATCCTATGCCAATCTGGCAGCAGCCAGGGCGGCCTATTTTCCGACCATCACTCTGACTGCGGGCGCGGGCGTCACGAGCGGCGCATTGGCTGACCTGTTCAAGGGCGGACCGGGCACCTGGGAGTTTGCTCCTCAGATTAGTCTGCCTATCTTCGATGCAGGTTCACGGAACGCCAAATACAAAACCGCGCAGGTTGAGCGTGATACTTACATCGCCAACTACGAGAAGGCGATCCAGTCCGCTTTTCAAGAGGTCAGCGATGCGCTCAATGGACGCGAGCGCCTGCTGGAACAAGAAGAGGCACAGCAGGCCGAAGTGAAGACTCTGGCCGAGACCTACCGCCTCACCGACGCACGCTATAAAGCCGGCATCGATAACTACCTGAGTGTGCTGGTCACACAACGGTCGCTCTACAGCGGACAGCAATCGCTAATTGACACACGACTCTCTCGTCTAAGTAACCTGGTGACGCTCTACAAGGTGTTGGCTGGCGGCGCGCAGTAAGTACACTGCGAAGTAAAAATGCCTACGCAGGTGGCCTGCCCGATGTTTGTACCAGTGCGATTGGGCGAATTCAAGGTCCAAGTGCAACAGTGCATCATCAAGACTGGCCATGAGATAGCACAATAAAGCCATGGGAAAGTGGAAAACAAAGGACGCTTTCCACTTTCCCACGGCACGACTACGGCTATCTATATGGATTAATTCAAAAAAGTTGTTGCACTTGGAATTTGAGCGCGGCTGGTATTGCCGAAGAGGCACAAGACAAGAAAAGCCCTCTTACATGAGTTGCGGACAAAGTGCTCTTTACCAGAAATAAGTGGCTTCCAACTTCGGCGTTCCCGGCTCACCGTCAATAATCTGTGTGCTGAGCACAATCTCCATGTTCTTCCGGTTGCCAGCGCCGCGCATGGCCTGCGCCAAATCGTCCAGGTTGGCGATGAACTCCGCAGCTGCAATGGTGCCGCCCAATCCCACACCTGCCGCCACAATGGTTAGCTTGCCGGTCGTCGCGTCGGTAAAGCGGGCAATAATCGCGTAGTCGCCATAGTTGTTAGTGCTGATTTGCTGCTGGCGGTTGATCTTCCACTTCATCGGCGCGGGATGCGCGCTATCGACAATGCCAAACTCGGTCATCTCCGGGTTGTTGGCAAACCGGTAGCGCAGCGACTGCATCAGTCGCATCGTCCAAATATTGTCGAAAGCGCCAATAAGAATGGTAGGCCCATTGCGTAGATCCAGCAGCGAGGTTTCGCTCTCGCCCTTCAAGCTGTACTTCTTCCCGTGGGCCTGCAACATGCTGCTAATCTTGATGATGGGGCCAAGGTCGTCGATTACCACGGTCGTCAAATTGCTCTTCAAGGTAATCTGGTGGCTTAGGTTAGTCGAATCCCGTAAGGTAATCACGGGATACTGGCTCTGGTCGGCCACACACAGAAGCACCGGGTCGCTGGTGTTGAACGCCGGGCTCCAAAATGAGTCAGGCAGCGCGCGTCGTGGAATCGTCTTCCAATAAAAAAACACACCCGCTGTCAGCAGAATCAGTACGACCAGAGTTGCCGGAATCAGCACGGCGGGGCGCAACAGCCGCTGCCTTCCACGGATAGCCGCGAGCTCCGCGGGAGCCGCCGCTACCGTCGCCGATAGTTTTTCTTCGTTTTCCGGGGCGGCATTTGGCCAGCGAAAAAAAGGAATATAGGAACCAGAAGGCAGAGAAATGCGCAACTCACCTTCGTGACCTGGTTCCTGGTAGTACTGGGCAATTCGCTTGCGGAGTTCGGCCGCTGTCACCCGCACTATGGAGTCGGAGCCTGTGTCGTAGTCTGCATCGCGGCCAAAAATCTCCACGCCCAGCGTACGTTCTTTCAGCGGTTCAGTTTGCCCGGAGACGGTCTGCTCCACCACGAACTTCAAAAACGAGGGAATCCTCTTGCTATGGTTGAAGTAGGAACTGCCGAGCAGCCGGTCCAACTGTTCGCGAATCGCGGCCGCGTTGTTCTCCGCGTGTTCCGTGTGATTGCCTTCTGCTCCGTCCACTGGTATCACGCCTTTGCTCGCTCCATCATTATAACTGTGTCGATTCCCCGCCCGCAGACAAGCCCCCACCGGCTCACGACGGTCTCACGGCCGCCGCATTTGGCCCGTGCCCCCTGTTGAATCGCCTCGCGCATTCGGTTTTCGATCTCATCCAATGTCGCCACGCGGCATCGATATATGATTGATTATAAGTAACATAATGCGGAATTTAACATGTTAAGCACCAACCACTTCTCCGAAAGTACCTTATCAAGTGTAAATGCACTCCACTACAACTGCACTGCTTTTGAGAATTCCGATCTCACGAGCCTTATCGCAGACCGCACACCGGATTGGGAGCATCAAAAATCCCAGGGATTGCGCAACAAAGAAATGCGGAAGGCAAAAGATGCGGACTTCAGAAGCCCATTTGAAGGAGGAACCACAAGTGAAATATCTCAAGCATCGAATCTCTGGAATTGCAGTTGCGGCTATGCTGCTGTTCCTGTTCGCTCCGTGTACCCGATCCCAAACAACGTCTGGGACAATTTTTGGCACGGTGCTAGACGCGACCGGAGGCGTATTACCGAACACCACGGTGCTCTTGACCAACATCAGCACAGCCGACGTTCGAACAACAATCAGCAATGAATCTGGCCTCTACCGCTTCGTCAATGTGCCACCGGCGCGCTATCGCATCGACGTTGCGCAAGGCGGCTACAAACATTTCACCCGCGCGCCCATCGCGCTGGAGGTGCAAAGCACCATTCAACTCGACCTGGTCCTGCAAGTTGGAAACACCTCAGAATCGGTCTACGTCACGGCGGAAACACCCCTCCTACAATCCGCCACTTCGTCGATCGGCTCTGTCGTTGACGAGCGAGAAACCAACGAACTGCCATTGAACGGCAGAAATCCTATGAGTCTCACTGCCCTCGTGCCCTCCGTCATTCCTCAGGGCAAGTCGTCGCAAAGCCCCACCGGCACCAATCCCTTTGGATGGGGCAACTACCAGATCGGCGGTGGCATAGCTGGCCAAAGCGTCACCTATCTTGACGGATCTCCAGTCAATGCTGCCTACATTAACCTCACCGCTCTCATACCCACTCAAGACTCCCTGCAGGAGTTCAAAGTGCAGACCAATGTGCTTCCTCCCGAGTACGGAGCTTTCGCTGGCGGCGTCATCAACTTCACCACCAAATCCGGCGCCAATGCTCTGCACGGCAATGCGTGGGAATACCTGCGCAACAAGGTGCTGAACGCCAACACCTATTTCAGCAATCAGGCCGGGCTGGAAAAACCCGCATTCACGCAAAACCAGTTCGGTTTCAACCTGGGCGGTCCAATTTACATCCCGGGTCTTTATAACGGACATGATAAGTCCTTCTTCTTTGTAAACTGGGAAGGGTTTCGTCTTCGCAAGGGAACCACGTACACTGAAACGGTGCCCACCGAGGAGGAGCGTTCAGGCAACTTCACCGGAATCGCCAAGACCATTTACGATCCTCTGACGACCTGCGGCGATACCGATACACGCTCTCCCGCCTGTGGCACAGGAATGACTCAATACGACAGAACAGCTTTCAGCGACAACCAGATTCCTACCGAGCGGCTCAATAAAACCGCCCTTGCCCTGTTGAAGTACTATCCTCTGCCGAACATCAAAGGCAATGCGGACGGCACCAACAACTACGCCACCAACTCCAGCGCTGGCGGCAACAACGACGAACTGGTCGCGCGTATTGATTACAACATGTCTCCCAAGCAGCACATCAGCGGCCGCTATACCTACTGGACCAACTCCAACCTGCCGACCGATCCTAACAAAAACGGCATCTGCGACGGAGCCTGCGCGGAAAATTTCAACACCCACAACTTCGTTTTGGCCGATACGTATGCTTTCTCGTCCACGTCCATGCTCGACCTGCGTGTCAGTTATCAGCGGTTCACTTATCTGCGCACGCCTGAGACGCTGGGCTTCGATCTCACCACCATTGGCATGCCTTCCGCGTTGAACACCGAGGCGCAACACAAGGCAGTGCCTGAGTTCTGCCTCAGCGGTTACGACACAGGCGGGAACTATTGCTCACAAGGACAGGGAAGTTACATCACCGACTACAACGACAACGACCGCATCGCCGGTGAATATACCAAATTCCTAGGGAACCACAGCCTCAAGTTCGGCGCCGAATATCGGCTGACCACCTTCAACTATGTGCAGAACAACGTCGGTTCCGGTTTCTATTACTTCGATCCTGGCTATACGTCCAACAGTGCGTCTAATGGAGGAACGAGCGGCGATTCGTTAGCATCGTTCCTGCTCGGTTATCCCAATTACGCATACATCCTCAACGCCAACACCACGGCTGCCAGCCAGCGTTATCCTGCCGTGTATGCCAACGACGACTGGCATGTCAATCGCCGACTCACGCTCAATCTCGGTATCCGCTGGGAGCACACCGGTCCCTACACCGAGCGTCACGACCGCCTCAGCTATTTTGACAAAGATAGCGTAAATCCTGTTCTCAGCGCTGCGGGGATCACCTCACACAAGGGCACCGTCAAGCTCGTCAACAGTGACGGATACAACTACCGCAGCGGCTTCAAACCGGACTGGAAAGAGTTTTCTCCTCGTGTTGGATTCGCGTATCTGCTCACGCCAAAAACCGTCATTCAATCTGGCTATGGCATCACTTGGCTGCCGGGCAATGTCTCCAACCAAATCGGACCGAACTCCGATGCAGTCAATTCCTATTACACCAACATGGTGGTTGCCAGCGGCAGCACCATTCCCATCCACGACATCAGCAATCCTTTCCCGGGCGGCATCGTTGTCGCTCCCGGCAGGAGCACTTCCTATGTCAATTCCACTCTTCTCGGTGGCGGGCTGAACGAGGACGATCCGAATAACCCCTATGCCTACGCCCAGCAGTGGAACTTCGGCATCCAGCGCGAGCTGGCCGCCAAGCTGCTCATCAATCTCGCCTATGCGGGAGCGAAGGGCGTTCATCTTCCTCTCTACAACCGCGCCATCAACCAGCTTCCTGACGCGGCCTTGTCCATGAAAGACGCCTTGCTCTCCTCGGTCAGCAATCCGTTTTACGGTGTTATCAGTTCCTCACAGACTGAGGGTGCTGAAACGGTCACCGCGGGGCAGTTGTTGCGGCCTTATCCGCAATACAATGGCATTGCATTAAATGCCGATGGCGCTGGTAACTCCAGTTACAATGCTCTTCAGCTCAAAGTGCAAAAGCGTTTCTCCGCCGGAGCGTCGATTCTGCTGGCCTACACCCATGCAAAGTTGATCTCCGATACCGATACGCTTACCTCATGGCTTGAACCCAGCGTCGGTGGCTCTGGCGGCAGTTCGCAAGATGCCAACAACCTGCGCGGCGAGCGTTCGCTTTCGGCCAATGACGTAGCAGATCGTCTTGTTATCAGCTACGTGCTTGACGTGCCCGTAGGCCGCGGAAAAATGTTGCTCGGCCATGTCAATGGCCTCACCAACCAAATTGTCGGAGGATGGGGTGTAGCTGGAACAACCACCTTCCAGGGTGGTTTCCCGTTGAGCTTCACCACTTCTGTAAACAACACCCACTCCTTCAACAATGCATCGCGTCCCAACGTGGTCAAGGGTTGCCGCAAGTCGAAATCCGGTAGTGCTCAGTCCCGGCTTCATGGTTGGTTCGACACCGCCTGCTTTACGCAACCCGATGCCTACAAATTCGGTGACGAATCCCGCAACGATTCCAGCCTAAGATCGGACGGCATCGCCAACTGGGATTTTTCTGCCTACAAAACGTTCCCTTTCACCCAAAAGAACAAGGCTAACTTGCAGTTCCGCGCCGAGTTTTTCAACCTCTTCAATCGCACTCAGTTTGGCTACCCGGGAGAAACGCAAGGAACCTCCAGCTTCGGCGTAGTCAGTTCGCAAACCAATGATCCGCGGCTTGTGCAGTTCGCGCTGCGTCTCGGGTTCTAAAACAAAGTTGATTCACTTGATGCAGATGCCAGGGCCTGATTCCGAGGTCCCGGCATCTGCTCGATTATCCGGGGGCTTGCCATCATGCGACGCATTTTTATTGGCATCATCTTCTTTTTCATTTCTTTTTTCGCGTGTACGTCTTCGGCGCAAACAACGTCCGAGGTAGTGGTTTTCAATCAGCCCGGATTCCCTGTGATCGATACGGCGCCTCTCCCGGATGCCTTGCTCCATCAAACATTTCCTGACGCTCGGTTTGTTACAGCAGCAGAGCTTGCAAAGCAACTGGGCGACAAATCTACAATGCTACTAATTCTTCCTTATGGTTCCGCTTTTCCCGAGCAGCAATGGAGCGCGATTCACAAATTCTTGCTTCGCGGCGGTAACCTGCTTACTCTTGGCGGGCGTCCCTTCACGCGCCCTGTGCGCGTGGAATTGCAGCAGTGGAAGCCGCTCCCGGAAACCTACGCGTTCGCTCGCCAGCTTCTTATTAGCGACTACCAGAAAACGCCCGGTTCTTCCATCGCATCGCCCGCCGTCAATCGGGACGAAGCCGATGAAGCGCTCGCGCAATTCCGCTGGCATCGGGCGTATAGCGTGGTGGTTCGTCTAGGCCAACAGGAAACCTCACCTCGCGTCGGCGCCAGTGGAACATTCGATGCGGAGTTGAAGACCTTGCTCTGGGGCGTAGATCGTCAACAGCGTGTTGCTGCGCCCATCATTGAACTGGATCACTTCCAAAACGAGTACGCGGGTGGCCGCTGGATCATGCTCAACTGCCAGATTGAAGACGCATTTGTGCACAGTGCGCAAGCGGGCGCGATTTTCTCCGCTTTGGAGCAGCAAGCCGGCCAGGGTGCGGAATTATTGCGCGTCACGCCTTCCTATGCGCTCTATCTTCCCGAAGAGCCCTGGCAATTGCAACTCAAGTGGAACAGATTCCAGCAGAAGTCTGTACCGTCCACTTTGTCCGTAACAATCTCACGCGAGGGCCGACAGGAAATTGCGCGCACCGTAGATCTGCCGGCAGTCTCCTACCCTCTCGACCGCACAATCACTTTGCCAACCAACGGCCAGCCTGGCTTTCATGTCGCTGACATCCAAATGCAATGTAATGGCAAGCCCTGCGGCATATATCACACAGGCTTTTGGGTACGCGACCGTACCTATCTTGAGTCCGGTCCCCACGTCACAGTCGATCGAAATTACTTTCGCATCGATGGCAAGCCTATTGAGGTCGTCGGCACAACCTACATGGCCAGCGATGCGCAACGCCTGTATTTCCGCTATCCCAACCCATATGTATGGGACCGCGACATGCAGCAGATTGCCGATGCCGGCCTGAACATGTTGCGCACCGGTTTATGGACCGACTGGGATCTGGTCACTGATAACTCGACTGCGCTCACAGAACGGGCCTCGCGCACCATCGAAGCCTATCTTATGACAGCGCGCAGCCATGGACTTCCCGTGCAATTTACGCTTTTTTCTTTTATGCCAGAAGTCTTCGGCGGCGTCAATGCCTATCTTGATCCCGAAGAGTTGCAGCGCGAGCGCCGGTTTGTCACTTCAGTTGTAAGACCTTTCGCGCATGTCCCCTATCTCATGTGGGACCTCATCAACGAGCCTAGCTTCGATAATCCCAAGCGTTTCTTCAATACAAACTCCAATGGTGACGCAATTGAGACCAGAGAGTGGAATACGTGGCTGCTTAATCGCTACGGCAGCCGCGATGCCATAGCCGAGGCGTGGCACACTGTGCTTGCTGATGGTCCCATCCCCGCGCCTTCGGATGCAGATCGCACGCCGCAAAGCGCAAACGATGGTGCTCGCCCGCTCTCTGTTTACGACTTCAATCTCTTCGCGCAAGAAAGTTTTGCGTCATGGGCGCGGCAAATGCGGTCCGCCATTCACGCGACTGGCAGCCAACAACTCATCACCGTCGGTCAGGATGAAGGCGGAGCACTTGCAAGTCCATCTCCCACATTTTTTGGCAACCAAGTCGACTTCAGCACTATGCATAGCTGGTGGTTCAACGACGATCTGCTTTGGGATTCGCTGTCCGTCAAACAAACAAATCAGCCCTTGCTTATCCAGGAAACAGGCGTGATGACAGAGACCAACGCCGACGGCCTTTCGCGCCGCAACGCGGAACAAGATGGCGAGTTACTCGAAAAGAAGGTTGGCCTTGCCATCGAAACCGGGGCGGGCGCAATCGAATGGTTGTGGAACATCAATGCGGTGATGCGCTCGCAGCAGGAAGTAACCATCGGCGCTAATCGTCCCGACGGAACCGCTAAGCCCGAAGCCCAGGTGCTAACGGCCTATGCCGCATTTGCCCGTGGGCTTCAAGGTCATCTTAGCGATCCTGAACCGGAGTCAGTTGCCATCGTTGCTTCGCAGGCCGAGCAATATTCCGTGCTTGCTCCCATGGCTGTCGATGCACAACATCGTGCTGTGCGCGCATTGGAATATCAATGCCATATTGCCGCTCGCATGGTTGCGGAAAATCACATGGAAGACATCGCCGGGAACAAGCTGGTCATCCTGCCCTCGGCGCAAATGCTTCAGGATGCAACCTGGCAGGCGCTCTTGAGTTACGTCAAAGCGGGCGGCAATCTTCTCGTGACCGGTCCCGTGGACCGCGATGAACACTGGCAGGCAAAGGATAGGCTCAAGCAGTTAGGAGTTAATGCCACGTCCACCTCGCTCCTCTATCGAAGCACGGAAATTCATCTCGGCGCAGAAACCGTGGAGGGCAGCTTTTCCATTGCAGCACAGCGCATGCTAGAGACGACGCAACTCGAAAATCAACAGAGTTACATTGAAGTGCGCTATGGTGCTGGCCGTGTGTTTATTGTAAGTGTGCCGGTCGAACTAGCCGAATCACCTCAAACCACAGTCAAGGTCTATCGCTATGTGCTCTCCCGCGTAGGTATTGAGCCGCCCTTCGAAGCGAGCAGCCTTTCTCCGTCGATGCTTGTCAGACAACGCGTATTTAAGGATTCCGTGCTTTATCTTTTTTCCTCGGAGTCGCCCAAGAGTCAGAATCTGGACATACGCGATAAGCTGACCGGTGCCAGAATGCAGTTGTCGGTTCCTGCCTTGCGAACCGACATGCTGCTAATTAATCGCGCCACAGGAAAAACAATTTTGTCCTACCGTCAGCCGGAATGGAGCAATACAACTCCATAATCCAGAAAATACGTCGGCAGCATAACAAGTGCTTGTTCAAATCTTCAATCGGCAGAATCTCTTAATCATTTTGACTCAATAGAGCGTGAGTGTCCCAGAGACAGGAAGGAAATCTGCGGCTATGACAGATGTGCAGTTAAAGCAAGAGGTGGCAGCGGGATCGGCGGCAGCGCACAGAGTATGTTTGCATGTAGTTCGTTCGGCAGTTCTGCTTCTGTTGCTTGGATGCTTAGGCAGCGGTTGGGCGCAATCTGTTTCGTTTGTGCCTCGCATCGAGGAAGCAACAGGTAGCCTACGGATTGCCACAGATGCTGGCGTTCTCAATGTGGAGATGATTGCCTCAAACATGCTACGAGTTTCCGTGCAACCTGCAGGCAAACCAAGCCCGCGTACACTCGTTATTGATCCAGAATTCAAAGCCACGCCTTACGCCAGCGCACACAATGAGCACGAAGAAGAGCGCAGCATTCTGTCTTCTTCGCAGATGCGTATATCCATTCGTCGAGCAATACCGTACACGATTACCATATTCAATGCTTCTGGAGAAAAGCTGCTGGAGCAGGAGAATCCCTTCGGCGATGCCCACGATCATGGTGCTACATTCACGCATCGCGTCAGCGAGAATCTCTACGGTATGAATGGGCTAAGTATGCGTGATAATGGCGACACGCTTCTTCGCAATAACGGGGCGATCGTCGCCGCTGGAAATCAGGGAGACGGTGGCTCGCCGTGGTTTTTCACTACCAGCTATGGCGTTCTTATTGATTCCGACGGAGGCATCTTTAATACACAGGATAACTCGGTCGAGTTTACTTCTGGGTCTCGTGATGAACTGGAATATTTCGTTATTGTAGGCAAGCCTCTTGAAGTCATGTCTGGTTTGTCCTCGATTACCGGAAGGCCGCCGCTTCCTCCCAAATGGTCACTTGGCTTTATCAATAGCCAGTGGGGGGTAACCGAGGATGAAGTAAAACAGTTAGTTTCGACGTACCGAGCGAAGCACATTCCGCTTGATGCTTTCATCTTAGATTTCGATTGGAAGGCGTGGGGTGAAGATAACTATGGAGAATGGCGCTGGAACAGTACGTCGACTTCGGAAAGCTTCAGTCCCAATAAGTTTCCCGATGGAGCCAGCGGAGAACTGGCGAAGGAGATGCGGACCGAGGGCATCAAGCTTCTGGGCATTCTGAAGCCTCGAATCCTTCTCTACAAAAAAGGCAGTACATCCGAGATGCATGAGGCGTCTGCCTATGCGGAATCGCATAAGTTGTGGTATCCAGAAGAACCTGCCATTACGGATTATGTTACAGGGATGCTTGCGCGTGACTTGGATTTTTCAAAAGAGGAAACGCGTTCGTGGTATTGGAAGCATCTTGAGCCCGCATTCGACGCAGGCATAGTCGGATGGTGGAATGATGAGGCCGACAACACCGGAATCGGTGGTGCACGCACATTTAATTTCGATAATTTCCAATTTCTAAACATGGGCCGCGCGCTGTATGACGGACAGAGACAACACACGCAGTCGCGCGTGTTGTCCATCAATCGCAACTACTATGCGGGGGCACAACGTTACGGATATGCTGAATGGTCTGGTGACATTCAAACGGGATTTCAGAGCATGAAGCATCAATCCGCCCGTATGATCGCAACGCTCAATCTTGGCGAGCCTCACTGGAGCATGGACACGGGTGGTTTCTTCGGCCATCCGACACCGGAAAACTATGCGCGCTGGATGGAGTTTGCAGCCTTTGTCCCCATCGATCGCGCGCACGGCAGCCTCGGAGAAAAACGCCAGCCATGGGTTTACGGTCCGGTTGCGGAAGCTGCTGCCGTGACGGCGCTTGATCTGCGTTATGCTTTATTGCCGTATATCTATTCTCACGAGCGCATGGCGACTGAAACTGGCATCGGCATTGTGCGTCCATTGTTCTGGATGTTCCCCGGCGACAAAAGAGTAGCCAACGAAAGTTCCGCTTGGATGTTTGGTGATGCGCTCCTGGTCTCTCCCGTTCTTGTCTCTGGCGAGTCGAAGCATACTGTCTATCTGCCTGATGGGGTCTGGTACGACTATTTTCGCGGCACGCGGTTGGAAGGTGGACAGACCCTTCATTACGCCGTTGATGCGCAGAGCTGGAAAGACATACCAGTCTTCGTTCGTTCCGGATCCGTGCTTGTTTCGCAGCCAGTTCACAATTATGTAGGTGAAACACCTGCTCAGGAAGTTAACGTCGATGTCTTCCCCGATGCCAGCGTAGCTAAGTTTGTCTATTACGACGATGATGGCGAGACCTATGCATACGAGAAGGGTGACTACTACCGTCAGTTGATTACCGCAAAGAAAGACATGCACGGAATCGAATTATTCTTCGACAAACCTGCCGGGCGATTTCATCCCGCTCTGCGCACATATTTGGTGCGGGTCCATGGAGTCCGTGCTCAAGCTGTGACCAGCAACGGCGTAAAGCTAGGCGTTGTGGACAGTAAGTCTGTGCAAGAAGGCCAGTGGATAACTGGGCAAGACCGCTTCGGTTCCTACACAGCATTTCGTCTTTGTGCCAATCAACTTTCCAACATTATCATCGCGCCCACCAGCGTCAGCGGTCACTAGGCTTCTGGCAGCTTATAAATGTGCCAGAACTGAGTGCTCTTTATATGACAGCGTCAGCATCATCAAGTCTTTTTTTGCAGTAAAAATCACCCATTTGGAAAGGAAGGGGCAAAGGCGTCGCGAGGCGGGGCACCAAACAGTGTCGCAATACATATGCACCGAAAATACGGCGGCACCCCGGTTTCCATCGTCGCGATGAGTCTGCAACTGGCTATTCCTTGGCGGGTTGCACTCCTGCAGAGCCCGCCTTCGCTTCACCAGCCGACTTCATTCTATCTAGTCGGCTGCAACTGTAAACCGTTACTGCCGAGAAGGTGGCGGGATACCGCCGCTTTTCGTGGCCTATCTAGGGGGTGGGGGGCTTGTCTAGGCTCTCCGACCGTACCGCGGCCGGAATGGTCTGCAAAGGCGGCGCCTAGCGGGCATGATTGCCCTACAATTGCCCTACAAATTTATCGCCGTGCTTCTATTTTCTTCTAAGTTACTGAAATGATTGGCGTCCCCGATGGGATTTGAACCCATGTTATCGCCGTGAAAGTAGCTGAGCGCCTGGTAAGTTATTGAAATCAGGTGGCATGGATAGCGCAATAAGGCACTTTCAGGCACCCTCGGAGCCGCTTATTGGACGCCTATTGGAACAATGTTCTGCGGTGCTCGGGAGCCATGACTTATGGAACCGACACATCAACTCATCCTCGAATCTCTTCCAGAAAAACAGTACCGCTCGAAACTCGAACCACACCGCGAACTGATTCGCGAACTCCGCCGCAAAGGGCGCACGTACCGCGAGGTCGCCAAGCTGTTCAACGAACGGTTGGGCCTGTATGTTGCGCCAAGCACTCTGCACTCCTTCGTGAAGGTCCGGGCAAAGCATAACAAACATACACAATTTGAATTGCCACCTTCGGAGCCCGAAGCTGGATTTGATCCGGTCGCTGCGCTCCGCACAAAGCCCCTTACCTCAAAACCGAAACCTACCCGGTTTGTCTTCCGGGAAAACGAGCCGCTGACTCTAACCGGCGATGGAGGTGAACAATGACAGCAAGTTCCAAGCGCGTTGTCTTCACGATGGGTGGTAAGGGCGGGGTTGGTAAAACCGGCTTCGTTGTTGCTCTGGCCGAATGGTTTGCAGCCAACAATATTTCCATTACGCTCCTTGATTTCGATACTGAAAACAAGGCTCGCGGTTCGCTGAAGCATTTCTTCAATGGGGCAGTAGCAAAGGTCAATGTTCATACTCCGGCTGGCCTCGACGCCTTTATCGATCATCTCGACGATGACGCGCCGATCATCCTCGCCGACATGGGAGCCGGTGCCGGGCAGGTCGCCGCTGATTGGTTTGACTCGATGTATGAGGACGTAGCTGGAACAGGTGCTCAGTTTACGGCTATTGGCATCGTGACGCCTGATCCGGCGAGCGTGGAAAGCGTTCTGGCCTGGGCGAACCGCTTGCAGGATCGTGTCGAGTACGTCGTTGTAGAAAATGCCACAAGCGCCTTGGCAGACTTCACCTATTGGCGTTCGACCGAACAGGCAAGCCGCTTCCGTGAAATATTCACTCCAACCGTCCTGCAGATGGAGTTCCGTCTGGCCGAACTCGAAAATCCGCTTCGCCAACACGGAATTCAACTCGGGCAAGTCGCTGAGCGCCAAACCTCGGTTGAAGAGCTCAAGCGTGCTTCGCTCATCATGCGCGCGCAGAGCTATCGGCGGCGACTATTTGCCGAATTCGACCGGGCTAAGCAGGTGTTTCTGCCATGAGTGCGAATTCTGTTTCACCCAATCTCGAAGTTGTTCCGGGAGGAGAGCCGACGCTGTTCGACTCTCTCGCCCGGTTGGTGCCCGAGGAATTGCAGGCCGCCTATTACCGCGTTTTGGCTCATACGCGGACCCTCAGTCCCGACGACGAAATGCTGCGCATTCTCGAAGCGATGGGCGTTTTGGCGCTGCTCACGCGCCAGACGCCCCAAGAGATCGCTGAAGAGCGTGAGCGATTTCAGGCTTTGATCGATCTTCATCGGCAAAGCACTGATGAAGCGCAACAGAAGATGTCTGATTTGGTTTGCGGACTCGATGCGCGTATTGCCGGTTTGCCGCAAGACATGGAAAAGCAACTTGAGCCCAAACGCATCGCAAAGCTGCTGGGAGAGAGCCTGCGACAGCAGTTTTTGCAATCCGGCATCCCGGACACGGCAAAGGCTCTTAGTTCCGTTAGCACCACTATGGCGGGCGCACAAAAAGAACTCTCCGCAGCTTTACGCAATCTGACAGATTCACATGGTGGCGTTCTCGCACAGGTGGAGAATGCCAATGAGCGGATTCGGCATTCGATGGAGAACCGGGTCAAAGTCCTTGACGAACTCCTGCATGAATGGAAAAGCGATCTGCTGCGCATCTGGATTCCGCTGATTGCGGGGGCATCGATGTTGATTGGATTGTTTGGCGGTTTCGAAATACAGGGCTGCCGTGATGTGGCTTCTGCGGCGGCAGCAACGCCAACGCCAGCGGCGATACAGTCTGCTCCGTCTCCTGTGCCACAAAAGGATACGAAACCAGTCGGCAACGCAAAGAAACCACGCCATACACAGGCGAATGCAAAAAACGGCGCTGCGCATGAGCGATAGAATGTTTTCTATCGCTTATGGCTCTTGTTTCCAAACGATCAACAATCACCACCGCAGCTTGTCCCGTCTGGCATGTTGTCTTGACACGAGTTGACAGTTTATAAAGTGACAACTCATAATTATGGTTAACAAGAAAGGCGTTGCCAAGCCATGCTCAGCACAACCATCAAACCTGATCCCTTTTATGATCGGACGCTCGAACTTGCAGCCTTGGATCGCGCCTGGAAGCGCCATGGGGCCGGTGGCCAAATGCTGCTTCTCTATGGCCGAAGACGGTTGGGCAAGACCTTCCTTTTGCAGCGCTACTTCACGGCTGGTGTGAGCGGAAACGAGCGGGAGAAGTCCCACTGCTACTTTCTGGCGGAACAGTCTACCGCCGCCACGCAACGGCTGACCCTGGCCCGTCAATTGACCGCGGCTTTGCCTTCCGAAGGCGTTGCCCTTGAAGAAATTTCCGTTTCCTGGAATGCCCTTCTTCGCTACGCCTTGCAGCAATCCCAGACACGGAAGAAAGCAGCGGGCCGCTTTGCTCTGATCCTCGATGAATTTCCCTATCTGGTTGACCAGACTCCAGAGTTGCCATCCATTCTGCAAGCATGGTGGGACCGCGAGGGTGTCCATTCTTCTCTATTCGTGGTTCTGTGCGGGTCTCAACTTTCGGCGATGGCCGCCCTCGGTCAAGAAAGCGCCCCCTTGTTCGGGCGCTTCAATGCTGGCATTTTTCATCTTGATCCGTTGCACTACGAAGACGTGGCGGCCTTCTATGGGAACAGCCCTCATTATGGCGTCGTCGAGAAACTGCTTATGTACGGTGTCTTCGGCGGGACGCCACGCTACCATGCGCTGGTAGACACATCACGCTCCCCAGCCGAGGAGATTGTTACGCTGCTGATGCAACCCCGCGCCATTCTCGAAAATGAGGTACGGTTTCTATTGAGCAGCGAACAAATCCGGGACCCGGCTCCGTACAATGCCATTCTGGCGGCGATTGCAGGTGGTGAAACGAAATTCAATCGTATTCAGCAGTTGATCGGTGTGGAGCGCGGAGCGCTTTCTGCCTCCCTGCGTACGTTGCTGGAGTTGGGCTGGATTCGGCGCGAACTTCCTTTCGGCGAACGCTCTGACCGCCGGGCAATCTACCGCGTCGCCGATCCCTTTCTAACCTTCTGGTATCGCTTTGTTGCGCCGCTGACCAGTGCCTTGCAATTCTCCGATTCTGCCACGGTCTACGCTGCACAGGTAGCGCCACGACTGGCTGATTACATGGGCTGGTCAGTCTTCGAGGAAATCTGCGGCCAGTGGCTTCAACGGAATGCGCAACAGCGCCTTGGCCTCAATGTGCGCGAGATGGCGCGATACTGGAGTCGTGATGGTCGCACAGAGATCGACCTCATGGCGGAACTTGACGACGGAACTTTTCTCTTCGGGGAGTGCAAGTGGCGCACAGAGCGCGTTACGCGACTCAGCGACCTGAGCGCTTTACAAGCCAAAGTCGCCAGCCTGCCCGAGGCCCGTTGGAGAGACCGGCCCAGCTACATACTCTTCGCTTTGGGCGGCTTTTCAGCGGAACTACGGCAACTAGCTGCCGATCCAGCCGAACGGCTTTTCCTGATCACGGACACGGATATGCTCAACCGTGATCATTGACCGACAGCACAATATAAGGCAAGAGTCTCCATAATAGCCCCGGGGAGTATACTTGCTGGTCATCGGTGATTTTCAAGCATTTCATGTCAAATCAATGGAACTGTGCCTATCCGCTTTTCACTCACAGCCCCTGCATATTGTGATGTTGGGGCACGTTGATTGTCGTCTGCCCCAACATCTAGTAGATGTAAGAGCCGACCGGACAGGGACGAACGGAACAATGGTCTGTAAGAATGCCCTTGCTGAGCGAGCAAATACGCTGGGGGGGCATGGCGGCAGTCTAGGGAAGGGGCCGTAATGAAATCCTGGCCAATCCAACTTGAGATTTCCGGGCCGTCCGCCATGTGGACCCGCCCCGATACCGGTTCTTCACCAGTATCCTACGTCGCTCCAACCTACAGCGCGGTCAAGGGGATTTTTGAGGCGGTACTGCGGTGGAAGTCGGTGGATATTCGGCCCGTAAAGGTTGAAATTTGCCGCCCCGTTCAGTTTCATCGCTACACCACGAACTATGGTGGGCCACTGCGGGCGAGTGATGCTATAGCCAAAGGCGCTTCTTTCCAGTTTTACGCAATTGTCCTTGTCAATGTTTGCTACCGTCTCTACGCCGAAGCAGACTTCCATGAACATCACGAAACCACTACTTCGCCAACCCACGCCTATTACGATGCGTTCAACCGGGCATTGGAGCGGGGGCAATGGTTTTACACTCCGTGCCTGGGCTGGAAGGAATTCGCGCCGGATTATTGCGGGCCGTTCCGGCCAGAAACGCGTATATGCGAAAGCGAGAACCACGAATTGCCGACGATGCTGCGGATGGTTTTCGATCATCCCCAAGCTGGACAGGTCAAGCCAGCCTTCAGCCGTAAGCTGCGTGTCGAGAATGGAGTGCTGGTCTATGCTCAATGAGCTTTCGCAAGTGGTGGATGCCATCGAGCGGCTGGGCCTTAACCCGCCATCCAGACACGGGCGAATCAGCCCAATGGCAAAAAATACAGACTTGTTGATAGTTTTCCTTGCCAGAGACGGCGCGCCAAAGCGGATAGAAACTTTGGCCAGCAAAGATGCAGCATCATTGTTCCGGGTGGAGCATGGATCGGCTGGATCAAGCTTCCCCGGTTTTAATTTGCCTACTCCCGTGCGGTGCTTGGACAAGATTCCAATTGAAGAATTGACATCCGCAGTCAAACATTTGCTGGATCTTTCGAAGAATAAAAGCACAGCCAATCTGGAGTTGGCTGAAAGTATTCGCAATCTCTTTAAGCTATCCAGAGCGCGCGAATTCACAACCAGTCAGAAGACGCAATTTGACCGGTCGTGTTCGGAGTTGGTTTCGGAACTTCAGGTGAAGCTCACGTGCGCGCCTGCTGAGTTACGAAATTTTCTGGATTTATTGTCGATCGTTAACATGGCAAAGCCCACACTCGCCGATTTTGCTGATCAAGTTGCTGAATTGTTGGTCACTCCCTCCACCGATCTCGACCGGAACACGCTCCTCATCTCCCTGAATATTCTTTTCGGAGCAATTGACTGGAAAAAGCGCAGAGCCGTGATTGGAAGTCCTGATTACTGGAACGAGAAGGGGAAGCAGGACAAGGATGCCAAGCAACCTGTCTACCTCGACCTGGCTGAAGCCGATTTGAGCTTCAAGCGTGTTGCCCATCCTGATACCGGCGATCTAATCAATCGTACCCTGCTGGAAGCCGACAACATCGTAACGGAAATTGACCAAAACGTGCTTGGCATCGACGCCTACACCGGAAAAGCTGTCCAGTTGCAAGACAAGTTTCCATCCCCCAAGATTGTCGAGTTGGGACCCGTGAAACTCTTTTCCGTGAACACCAATGAGGTGCGTGCTATGCGGCGCTATGGTTTGGAAGGCGCGAAAACATTCCCGGTTTCCGCCGCCCTGACGCAGAAAATGAATAATGCTTTGCTCTACATGGCAAGTGAAGAAAATCGAGGTCTTTCCTGTCGGCCAATTCCAAGCGCCCAACCAGGTAAGCGTGATTTGCTAGTCGCATACCTGGAAGGCCAGCCGCAAGGCCGTGAACAACTGGCAGAGATGTTTGGCGGTGAAGCGAGTAAATTTTCCGATGCCGATTTCGCTGCCATCGCCCGACCAGTCATCGGAATGTTGGAAGGAATAATTGCCGCCAATCCCGATCTCAATGTTCGATTGCTATCATTTTGTTCCACCGACAAAGCGCACAGACAAATTAGTCTCAACAGGCGATTCCGCGTGGCGGATATTATTCGCGCAGCCAAAGACTGGCAGTTGGGCGTTTGCAACGCACCTGCTGTCTCGGTTGGAATCTACGATAAAGAGAGCAAGAAGTTCAAGCCGTTCAGCCAGACAACCCCATACCCCCTTGAACTTGCCTCGACCATCAATCGGGTCTGGAGCAGCGATGCAAAAGCGGGATTCAATTCCAGTTTCCAGCGGGCATTTTCAACTTCCGACGCTTACGATGTATTTTTGTCCGACGTGCCCCTTGCCCGACAGAAGGCTGAAGCCGCTTTGGGCTTGCTCATCCGAAGAATGAGCGTGGTATTGGCGCGCCTTGGCGCTGTAAGAACAACTCGAGACTGGAAGCAACTGAGTGACATTGTGCGCTGGCAATCACTGAAAGCCATCGCGTTTCTTGGAATACTTCTGCGTCAACGTGGAGACCACAAGGAAAACTTTATGCAAGGATCCATCACACAATTCGGCAGGCTGCTTGCACTTGCGGACAGCCTTCATCTGCAATACTGCAAGCACGTGCGCAAAGGCGAAAGCCCTTCGCAGCTCATCGGCAACGCATTGTTTAGCACTGCTTTGGAGCAGCCCGTTTTCGCGCTCGCTCGACTTGCAGAGCGCTTAACTCCCTATCAGGCATGGGCACGGACCTTTCAAAGCGATGATCCGAATGTGAAAGTCGGTTTAGTGAAGTGGCTTCTTGGAGAAATTGCTGCCTGCACCTCAGCAATTCATCTGGAGCAGTTGCCTAACAGAATGTCAGATGCCGACAAAGCGAAACTTTTGCTCGGCTATCTAGCTGACCACTCCAAGAGCGATACGCCGATGCAATGAATTTCATTAAGGTGATTTGACAACAAGGGAGGATCTATGACAACTGCAATTATGAATGAGAACAAAGATGCCGGATTAGTTCCCAGGATCACCGGACTTCTCGTTTTGGAAGTTCGCAAATCCAACCCTAACGGCGACCCAGAACGCGAGAGTTCCCCCAGACAGCGACCTGACGGTAAGGGCGAGATTTCTCCCGTTTCTGTGAAGCGCAAGCTTCGTGACCTTGTTTTGGAGAAGGACGGGGTCGTTTGGCAGGACGTGAAGGCAACGCTTGCCATCGAAGCGGATGAAAAGTTTCAGATTCTGGAGAGCAGAGGGCGGAATCGGGACGAGATTAAAAAGCAGATGTCGCCTACAAATGGAAGACTCGGCCAAGCATTTATTGATGCCTACTGGGATGGCAGGCTATTTGGCAATACTTTTCTTGAAGAGGGTGGCAGTGACACCATTCGGTCAGGCGTGGCACATTTTGGTGTAGGCGTCTCGATTGCTCCGATCGACATAGAATTTTCGACATGGACGAGTAAATCTGGCGTCGAATCTGGCAAGGATCGTGGAATGGCTCCAATGGCGTTTCGTGTTGTCAAGCATGGCCTTTATGCGGTTCCATTTTTCGTGAACCCAAACCTTGCCCATAAAACAGGCTGCACAAAACTCGACGTGGATTTGATGCTGCATTTACTCAAGCACACATATTCGGATACCCGTTCGGTGGTTCGTTCCATGGTGGAGGTAGTCCATGCGCACACTTTCACGCACAATAGCCGCGCCGGTTCAGTCTCGGACTTTGCTTTGATTGACGCGCTCACTCCGCGCCGGATTCCGAAGGAGGATAGCGACAAACCTTCAACTTCAGTGACGGAATACGAAATTCCTACGTGGGATGGGAAATATTCCATCAAGGATCAACTGACCCGCGATGGCGCTTCGCAGACATTCGCGCAATGCGGCGAATATCATGACTATGCGCTGTGAACAGCAAACCACGATGAGTGAGCCGCTGGCGCACAGCGCCCGCGATGGTGCTCCGGTACAAACGTACCGCGAGCACGTTGGCAATGTTTGTCGTTACTCCGCGCTGTTTGCTGGCGATGCGGCGGCATTTTCTCCCCAATGGCGAGAATCGCTTCTGGCTGTGGTTCGGAGTGCTGCCGCTTATCACGATCTCGGCAAGTTGGATGAGTTGTTTCAGAACATTCTGCGAAACAATCAGAAAAATGAGTCTGGCTATAATCATGTCGAGGCTGGTACTGCCCATTTGCTGCGCTCAAAGCAGTTTGAAGCCGCATTCGCCGTTTACTCACATCATCTTGGACTACCGTCGGTTCCAGAGGAAAAAGCCAAATTTGCGAACAACCTTAACTTGGCGCTTCGAGACACTGGCGTTCTTGCGGGCTGTAACAGGACTGCGTGTGAGTGGACTGAAGACCACCTAGATGATTATCTTCGCAAGCATGAAGACCTGTTTACAGAAATTTCTGCCGTTCCAAATAGACCCTTCACCGGACTAGTCCGGCGTCTGGCTCTTTCTTGTCTTGTGGATGCAGATCATAGCGATACGGCCCAGCATTATCAGAATGAACGCGAGCTTAACGGACTGCCACTCCGCGCCGCTGAGCGTTTGGCTCATCTCGACCATTATGTAGCAGCTTTGGGTTCAGATACATCACCGGCCACGGAAGGCGGAAAGCTCAGGCTCAAAGTTCGCCAGCAGCTATACAACGCCTGCCGTAATCGCGAATTAGCTGAAAATGAGCGGATAGTCGCCTGCGACAGCCCGGTGGGAACAGGAAAGACCACGGCTGTCATGGCCCATTTGCTCAATGTTGCGCACGAGCGTAATCTCCGGCGAATCTTCGTTGTGTTGCCTTACACCAATATCATCGATCAATCAGTCGATGTTTACCGTAGCGCTCTGACGCTCGACGGCGAGTTGTCCGATGAGGTTGTTGCTGCGCATCATCATCGGGTCGAATTCAAAGGCGAAAACTGGCGCGATCTGCGTCAGCTTACACAGCGGTGGGATGCACCTGTGGTTGTGACCACGGCTGTCCAGTTCTTTGAAACGCTTGCGGCTAAGGAAGCAACCGCACTGCGCAAGTTCCATCAAGTGCCCGGTTCAGCAATCTTTGTGGACGAAGCCCATGCTGCGATGCCTGCACCTCTCTGGCCGCAAATGTGGAAGTGGTTGAGAGAACTGTGCAGCGATTGGGGCTGTCATCTCCTTCTGGCCAGCGGATCGCTGGCGCGATTCTGGGAGTTGCCCGACTTTGTTCCTGTAGCTGAGCAGATGCCTGTTGCTGAACTGGTGCCCGCTTCACTTCGTGCTGAAACTGCTAAATTGGAAACCTGCCGGATCAAATTGAAATCCAAGCCGGAAAAGCTTTCGTTAAGCGCATTGGCAGAGTTCATTCGTTCTAAGCCTGGCCCGCAACTGGTTATCGTGAACACCGTCCAATCGGCTGCCATCTTGGCAAACTATTTTCGTTCGGAAATGAATCTCGGCTTCAACGTGGAGCACCTCAGCACTGCTCTGAGTCCGCGTGATCGCAGTAAGACGATTCGGCGAGTCAAGGAAAACTTGGCCAGCGGATGGAAGAACTGGATTCTGGTCGCCACCAGTTGCGTCGAAGCCGGGGTCGATTTTTCGTTTCGTACGGCCTTCCGGGAAAGCTGCGGGTTGGTGAATCTTTTGCAAATCAGCGGGCGAGTTAACCGGTCTTCAGAGTTTGCCAGCGCCGAGGTCTGGGACTTTCGGCATGACGAAGACGATTTCCTCACGTTGCACCCTCACTTCAAAACTTCGCGTCGCGTGCTGGATGAAATGTTCCAGGAAGGTAAAGCTGCGGCGGAATACTGTACTGAAGCATTGCAACGAGAAATCAATTCCGGTAGTGGCGAGACGGAAACTCTCGCAAGACAAATCGTTCAGCACGAAAAGGACGCCGACTATCCCGAGGTGGCCAAGCTCTGCCGCCTGATTACGGCTGATACGCAAACCGTCTTGGTAGACCATAACTTGATCAAATGCTTTGAATCTCGCGATCCTGGCCGTTTCCCGAATTCAAAGGAGGTTATGCTTAACAGTGTTCAAATCTGGAAATCCCGCTTGCTCGACCTTGACCCAAAGCCTATTGGCTACGGCGACGAACTTGTGGCACTGCGATCAGATCAGTACGACGATTTTCTGGGCTATATGAAAGGGATACTACCATTGTTGGAAGGGCAGCTCGAAGGAGGTTTTGCATTGTGATGATCGAGCCACTGCCCCTCAGTCTCCTCAATGATTTTCTCTTCTGTCCCCGCCGCGCGGCGCTGAAAGCCGTCGATGGGTGCTGGGGGGAGAATGTTCATACCGTGATCGGCGATCTGGCCCACGAACACGCGGACTTGCCCGGTTATGAGCTTGCCAAGGGAGTGAAGCTGCTGCGCGCCTTGCCCGTTTTCTCTGACCGCCTCGGGCTTTCGGGCATATGCGACATCATCGAGCAAAATGCGGCGAACGAGCTATCTCCCGTCGAATACAAGAAAGGCCCTCGGCGAAGATTCATCAACGACGACGCGCAACTTTGCGCTCAGGCCTTATGCCTGGAGGAAATGTTCGGCAGGGCCGTACCTCGTGGCGCGGTCTTTCATGCCGCCAACAAGCGCCGGCGCAGCGTCGAGTTTACGCTCCAATTGCGCGCGGCCACCGAGGAGGCGATTGCCGCGCTGCATCTTCTGGTGGAAGTTGGCAATATTCCGAAGGCGATTTACAAGTCGGCCTGCGAGGGATGTTCGCTGTATGAAATCTGTCTTCCGAAACTCACTTCTAGACCCAGCGGTTTGGAGCAGGCCAAGCGACGCCTCTTCCAGACATAGACAAACAGAGATTATGCGATGAGTGAAATCCAGCAAAACACGCTTTACCTGCTAACTCCAGGAAGTTATGTGGCGCGTGACCATCTTACATTGCGCGTGGAAGTGCCGGTTTATCCGGACAATTTGCCCTCCAGCCAGCGTTCGCGGGAAACTGCGATTGACACCCGCAAACTTTCGGTTCCCATTCATCACCTGGAATCCATTTGTCTCTTTGGGCCAAGCACAGTAAGCCCTGGAGCGCTTGATCTGTGCTGGGAGAACGACGTCGCGGTCAACTTTCTCAGCGAACACGGGCACTTTCAGGCCCGCATGACAGGCATAGCCGATACCAGCGTAACGCTGCGCCGCGCGCAATTCCGTGCCGCCGACGATCCTATCCGCTGCGCCGCCATCTCGCGCCAAATTATCGCGGGCAAAATCCAGAATGCGCGCAACAGCCTTTTGCGCGCCGCGCGAGAAAACGATGATGACGGCGAACTGCGCCAGTTGCAAACCGTGACTGACGCGCTGGCAAGTCAGATACATGGATTGGCCGATCTCGATCCAGCCAGTACCAATCTGGACGCTTTGCGCGGGGCCGAAGGGCTGGCCGCGCAACAGTACTTTTCTGCTTTTACTTGCACGCTGAAGCAGCAGCGTGAAACTTTCCAGTTCATTAAGCGCAGCCGCCGCCCTCCCCGCGACCGCATCAATTGCCTGCTTTCCTTCCTATATGCGCTGGTGCAGCACGATTGCGTGGCGGCGCTGACCGCGGCGGGGCTTGATCCGTTTGTTGGATTCCTGCACACGGACAGGCCGAATCGTCCCTCGCTGGCGCTGGACCTGATGGAAGAATTTCGTCCATGGCTGGCGGACAGATTGGCGATCACGCTCGTCAATCGCCGCCAGATTTCTGCCTCGGACTTTGCCGTGCGCGAGGGAGGAGCCGTGGAATTTTCTGAAGCAGGACGCAAACAAGTCATCCGCGCCTATCAGGAACGCAAGCAGGACAATCTCGACCATCCGGTCCTGGAACAGAACCTTCGTCTTGCCCAAATGCCATTTATACAGGCGCGCATTCTTGCGCGTCATTTACGCGGAGACTTGCCGGACTATCTTCCACTCGTACCCAAGTAAGTATAGTTAGAAAGGCCGTGCAATGTTTGTCTTGGTAACTTATGATGTATCTACAGCGGAGGCCGCCGGACGGCGGCGTCTTCGCCGTGTGGCGCGCGCCTGCTCCGATTATGGAGTGCGTGCCCAGAAATCGGTTTTCGAATGCCGCGTCGGACAGGCCGAGTGGGCTTTGTTGCGAGACCGGCTGTTGACCGAATATGAACCAGGAGAAGATTCTCTACGGTTTTATTTCCTGGACGCGACGGCAGCCGAGAAAACGGAGCACCATGGCGTCCCCAAACCACTCGATTTGACCGAGCCACTGATTTTATGATCTCTCTTCCGCGAACCCCAAGCGCCGTCCTAAACCCCATAGTTTCGCGATGCGTCAATATGCTTGTATTTGCAGATGCATTCCGCTCTTTACCTGGAATAAATTCTGCCCGGAATGGCAAAAATCGTCTGATTGGCGGAAACCGTATACTAACTTATTGCGGCTGCGTCGTTTACAGCGGTCGCAGTCACCCCGCATGAAAGTGCGGGGTGCGGATTGAAACTGATAAAGGGCAAATGTGGGGCCGCCGAGATTTCGTCACCCCGCATGAAAGTGCGGGGTGCGGATTGCGGTGGTCCCGATAGTTCAGACAGTTTTTCCGGTTTCTTAAGTGGAAGCTCTGTTCACTGCTCGTATTCATCGTGGCGGTGGTAATGTGGAAATCGTTTTTTGATTTCCAAGGCTTG